>Ga0209223_10000324_pt1 | contig 54856 bp, 49 predicted proteins | sample COG_06_FD_184750 | JGI IMG/M metagenome (GOLD analysis project Ga0209223, IMG submission 184750) | Pelagic Microbial community sample from North Sea - COGITO 998_met_06 (SPAdes) (version 2) | ecosystem: Environmental > Aquatic > Marine > Neritic zone/Coastal water | place: Helgoland, sampling... | reverse complement strand
CTAAGATTGCTTCAATCAGATTAGGAATCGAAAACACGACAATTTGAAATAATTCAGGAAGGTCATGTTCAATTACCCATGGCCTTAAGAAAAACTTATTAGAAATGAAGATGGCAAAAGCTATTCCAAATAAGTGTTTAACATATTTCTTAATTACCAATTCTCTTATTTTTACACTTTTGGAACTCTTTTCAAATCTCTATTTCTCCAATAAGGTAGGTCACCGCAGTCCCAGTAATTAATACTCGATCACCTTTTAGTTCGCAGTCCAAATCGCCTTGTCTTTTTGATAATTGTCTGGCCTTCAATTTGATTTTACCTAGCTTCTCACTCCAAATCGGAGTGAGGGAAGTATGAGCAGAACCCGTAACTGGGTCTTCATCAACACCAACTTGAGGGCCAAAAAACCTAGAAACAAAATCAACCTCATTCCCAGGAGCAGTGATAATACAACCACGGCCACCTGCTTTTTTGATCAGGCTCAAATCTGGAGTGAATGTTTCAATTTCTTTTTGATTTTCATAAACCAAAACAAAATCTGTCTTCCCTTTGAATGTTTCCAGAGGTGCCTTGCCAAAAGCATCAATTAAGGCTTGTGGTGTTGCCATTTTGTTGATAATATCTGCAGGAAAATTTAGTGTTAATCTGTCTTTGGATTTAACAACAGAAAGTTCGCCACTGGCCAATGTCGAGAAGCGAATTTCGTCTGTCGGATGTGAATAGTATTTAAACAGTACGTAAGCAGAAGCCAAAGTAGCATGCCCACATAAATCCACTTCTATGGTAGGAGTAAACCATCTGATGTCATAGCCTTTGGCCTCATTCTTGACAACAAATGCTGTTTCCGCAAGGTTATTCTCCCCTGCAATGCTTTGCATTGTTTTAGCAGGTAACCAAGCGTCTAGGACACATACAGCTGCCGGGTTCCCACTAAAAACTTTGCTAGTGAATGCATCTATTTGATAGATTTTCTGGTTCATTTACTATTTAATCACAATCGTTTCAAGATGTACTGGAATAATGACTTTTGAATCAGGAGAAGCTGCTTTTACTTCCTCAATAAAGGGTTTTACTTTAGCTTCAATCGCCTTTTCTTGAGAGTAGCCATAAGGCAACCGAAAGTTATCCCAGTGAGAAGGAATAACAGTTTTCGGGAAGCCAGTGAGCTGCATCATGCGCGCTGTATACTTGTAGATTTCTAATCGAGAAAAATTGACACCTGGCAGCATAATATCTGGTCTTAACCCTGACAGTTCTCTTTCGATATAATTCATTGAACCCATAGTGAGTACTTTGTGGTTTTCAAACCTCGCTAAGAACATCAACGATCCACCTTCAACAAATTCCGAAATTTTCATTGGAGCGGTTACTGAGGCAGGAATCGTTCTTGAATCGAAATAGTGTTTTTTGTTTAAGGCTGAATGGATTGATTCTAAAATTCTCACAGAGAAATTCTCGAATTGATAATCTTCCCCGCCCTTGACGGTATAAAGTTGTTCTTTAGGAACACCATAGGCTTTTAAAGCATTGGTTGTAGATGCTGTACCAATGACTTTAGCACCTGTTTTCTTAGCTATATAAGGTACATCGGAGAGGTGATCGAAGTGGGAGTGATGTACCAATATAAAATCAGCTTGAGTTATCAAACTGTTGATCAATACTGTGTCTGATACAAAGTAATCCGAAGGCCTGAAAACGTCCCTGCTGTCTTCTTTGCTTGAATTTGGGCCGTCACCTAATTTCAACCTGGAAATATAGGGATCAACTAAAACAGTTACTTTACCATCTGTTATTTCCCATCCCGCGGTACCAAAGTACCTGAGTTTGATTTCGTCTTCTTGGGCTAAGCCATCATTGCCAAATCCTACAATGCCATAAATTGCGGAAAATATGAGTGTTCGTAAAAAATTCATTCCAGCTGCTGTTTATAAATTAATCATATACCTCAACAATCAATTCGATTTCAACAGCTTGACCTCTTGGTAAGGAAGCCATACCAACCGCGGCGCGTGCATGCTTGCCACGCTCACCAAATACTTCTACCATCAGGTCAGAAAAGCCGTTAATAACCTTTGGTTGGTCAATGAATTCAGGGTCTGAATTTACCATACCTAATACTTTTACAAGTCGTTTCACTTTATTCAAATTGCCAAGCATTGCCTTAAGTACGGCCAATTGATTAATGGCAGTTAAACGAGCACCTTCATAACCTTCTTCTATAGATACATCAGCACCTAATTTGCCTGTAATTTCAGTACCATCTGCTCGCTTGGGACCTTTTCCGGCAAGGAAAATTAGATTGCCTGTCCTTACACCATTTACATAATTAGCAACAGGCTGTGGAGGAGAGGGGAGCACTATGCCTAATTCGGCTAGTCTTGCTTCAGGGTCATAATTTGCATCGATGACCTCTGTTTTTGTTTCTATTGTTGATTGACAACTGCTGATCAATACAAAAAGTGCAGCCAAGAAAAGGAGTGAAGATTTTAAACGCATGGTTGTAAAGGATAATTTAAAATGGTTGAACCGATAAGATACGAAAGAAATCAATTTCTAAGCTCGGGTTTTTAGTAGTGGTAATAGGAATTGGGTATACGGTGTTTTTAGCGATTTTTCCTTTTCAGATTTTGGATTTTGTCACCTTTGGTACGTGCCTTTTTGTACTTCTTGGCGATCGTTCTTTGATAGGAACCACCTAAGTTTTCTTTCTGATTTTTTTCAGACTTTTCATGGTAGGCAGGTCCGGGGTTGTCGACTGTTGAAAGTTTATGCGCACTATTGATTTCTTTGTCCTGTGGTCGTTCTTCAGGAGTTAGTAAGTTTGATACCTCTACCTCTTGTGGGAAATCAATAATAGGGATCTGAATTTTCATGAGAGATTCGATGGCAATTTTATCCTCTTCTTCTTTTTTTGTATAAAGCAGAATTGATTTACCTTCTTTTTCAGCACGTCCTGTTCTACCAATTCGGTGCATGTAATTTTCTGGGTATTCAGGTACGTCAAAACTAATTACATGCGAAACCTCGTCAAGGTCAAGCCCTCTAGCAATCACGTCAGTGGCAATTAAAATTCTATTGGTACCACTATCAAAGTCCTCTATTGCTTTGATTCTAGCGTTTTGAGATTTATTTGAATGAATAATTCCTAATTGAGTTTGATAGGTAGCTTCTAAGTTTTCAAAAACCCTATCCGCTCCTCTTTTTGTAGCAACAAAAACCAGTACTTTTTCAAATTCATTTTTATCAAAAAGTAGGTCGGCTAACAAATTGACTTTGGTATAGAAGTTTTTTACTTGATAACATCGCTGTTCTATATTATCAAGAGGTGTTCCGCTGACGGCTATCGATATTTTAGCCGGCGTATAAAAATAATCATTGATTAAGGCTTCTACATCCTCCGTCATTGTCGCCGAAAACATGATGTTTTGTCTTTTCTCAGGAATTATTTCAAAGATATTTTGTAATTGAAATCGAAAGCCTTGGTCCAGCATAACATCAACCTCGTCAATCACCAATTTATTGATTGACTTCATTTGTAACGCACGGCTTAACACAAGGTCATAAAGCCTGCCTGGAGTGGCAACAAGCAAATCTACACCTTGCATCACATCTTGCGTTTGTGTATTGATGTTAGTACCTCCGTAGACTCCTTTTATCCGCACGGTCATGTAAGTTGCCAGCAACTCCGCTTGTTCTACCACTTGCAATACCAGTTCTCTTGTAGGTACTAAGATCAAGATTCTTGGATTGATTTGTTTTGAGAATTTCAAGTCTCTCAAAATAGGCAGTAAATAGGCGAAAGTTTTACCTGTTCCGGTTTGAGCAATACCTACTAAGTCCTTACCCGAAAGCACAACTGGATAAGCCGATTCTTGAATAGGTGTTGGACTATCAAATGGCAAATCAGCAAGCGCGTTACGCAATGCACTTGATAAATTTAGATCGTCGAAGGTCGCCATGGTTGAAATTTGTACAAAAATAGGTCTTATAATTCAGAGTCAGCCCTTGGTTTTAACCAAATACAACTCATCATGGAATTCTCCATTCACTTTAGAAGCATTTTTCTCTTCCCCATAGATTTCAAATCCCAGTTTTAGATATAGATTTTTAGCCGCTTTATTAAAACTACCAACAGACAAGTTTAATTGTTGTATTCCATCGATGTCAAATGCATTTTTGATTGCCATTTTCATAATGGCTTCGCCATGGCCCTTTCCTCTAAAATCTGGGTGCGTATAAATTCCCCATAGAAATCCTTTATGACTTAATTTGGCTTTTTCTTCCCTCATAAAACCGAGGATACTGACCAATTGATCTTGCTCAAAAACCCCATGTATAAAATTCTCTTTATGATTGACAGCAGTCTCAAATCGATTTTCTCTAATCGGGAGTTCCTCATTTTCACTTGCCCAAAAAGAAACTGGATTAGTAGCTAAACCCAAGCTGCGCAGCTTTGAATAAGCATTATAGTCTGAGGTTTTTAATAACCTGGTCATTTTTTAAGCGCTTTTTCAATTGCTGAACTAACTAAAGGCTCCATAATATCATAACCTTTTTTGTTGGGATGGACGCCATCAGCGCCTAAATCAGGTTTAAGGGCATTGCGGTTGTCAGCCATGGCGCTAAAGTAATCGAGGTAAATATGACCTTTTGCCAGCGCATACTTCTTGATCATGGTATTGAGTTTGACGATTTTTTCTGCTGGCTCTAAGCCTGGTTTCCATGGGTAATCAATAGCAGGTAATGTTGAACATAATATCACTTTGATGCCGTGTGCCTCTGCTAATTCGGCCATTGATTGAATATTATCATTGATCATCTCTATTGTTGAAGGGCCTGTATTTCCAGCGATATCGTTTGTTCCAGCCAATATGACGACAACTTTAGGTTGAAGTGCAATCACGTCTGCCCTGAACCTCACCAACATTTGGGGAGTCGTTTGTCCACTGATCCCACGATTAATATGTGTTGGATCTTCCATAAATGCTGGGCTGACTCTCGACCACGCTTCGGTGATAGAATTACCCATAAAGACTACCCTGTTTTCGTTCTGCTTTGGGGTGGCTAGTTTACTATTAGCCTCTCTAAAGCGCTTAAAATTTGGCCAATCTTGTGCATCTAGTGCATTTGAAGTAATAAATAGTAATGATAGGAGGATTAATAGATTACGGGACGTTTTCATGATGCTAGGGTTATATCAAGAAAGATAATGAAATCTTAAGAAAAGACTCAGGGGTGCATTAGCCTAATAACCGCCTGAAAATACTTTGTTTTTTCTTGCAAGCTTGGAAAGCGGCATTGGCAACTGCCAAAGAATGATCAGGCATGTCATTCTGTAAATACTCATTAATTGGCTTTAAAGCTTTGGCATTTGGTGCATTCATAAATACATGACTAATCCAAAAGCGCGTTTCTTCATATTTGCTTTTTAGTCCAGCTAATACTTCATCCAAATAGCGTTCAGAGAGTTTTTCTAAGAGGCTTGAATAGCTATTTTGGGCGCGCCAAATCCCGGCTGTTTCCTCTTCATTCTCTGGGTTTAATTTTGCCAAGGCCAATTTATCTAATTGCAGAATGGTGTCTTCAACTTCATTAATCCCACAGTCTTTCCATATTTCAACGGGAAACTGCGCAAAGGCATCTTGTATTCCTTTATTCTTGATTGCTTGATCGATAAGGTGCTTGAGTTGACTCATTGCTGTTTGTACAAGTTAAAAAAATCTTTCGAATTTAGACTTTAGGCAATGAATTTCTTTTGAACATAATAGTTGCAAACAAGCCAATGATGGCAAACGCAGCAAGTATGCCAAATAAATGCTGATGACCAAGTGCTCCTGGAGAACGGTCAAGTACATAGCCCATTAACGGGCCCATGAAAACATCGGGGGTATAACCAATTACAGAAATTAGGCCTGCAGCACTTCCTATATAGACCAATGGGATTTTTGATTCTTGGAAAAGAGCAAAATAGATCCCCCTCAATCCATATATACCGACACTAGTGCTGGCTATAGTGAGTATTACAACCCACTCTATACCCGGCTTTAATATGCCTGAGCTGATGATTACACTCCCTGAGAGCATTATAAGAAAGCAATAGATCGCCATCTTTGAATGCATAATTCGATCGCCAAGCATGCCCGCGGCTAAGGCAGCAAAAGGACGTACCCAAAAGGAAATAGTACCAACATGTGCGGCATTTACATCATTCATTTGCATCACATCACTGGCATACAAAGAGAAGTCATCAGTGCATTTATAGCCTACATAGGCACAAAGGACTATTAAGGCTTGAAGCCAGATTGACTTCTTTTTCATTGCCTGTTTAACTCCTTCAAGCGACAGCTTTCGTCTTGTATCCCCAGTAGTTGGTAGTGTTTTAGGGAATGCAAACCAAACTAATACTGCACTGGCGATTACTAGTCCTACAAAAATGAATATTATCTGACCTAATGCTTTAGATAGGTCATCGATGCTCGCGTTATCCGCGTGTACTGGTAATAGTGAATTCAAAATCAAAACAGATAAGGAGGCAATTAATGCAGCTACAAACCCTCTTCCAGCGTCAACCATTCCAAATGCACGGCCCTGTGTTTGTTCTCCGCCGTATGCTCGAATTGCTTTTATTGAGGCTGACCAGTAGAGTAATATTGTACTTAACCCCCAAAATGCATAGAGTAATGTGAGTGTGAAAAGAGAAGGAATAAATCCCATAATAATTCCGCCAACTGCGGTTACGACCAAAGAAAAGGTCATTAGCTTTCTAGGAGAATAACGATCAGCAATAGGACCTCCTGCAAAATAAGAGACCATGGCAACCATTCCGTAGACTGAAAATGCCAAGCCTAATTCGAGATTTATTACATCGAAAACTTTAAGGAATGTTGGTCGAAAAATACGTGAAACGACAAAAGGTAACATGAAAACCATTTCCCCAGCAATCATCAGAGAAATGAGCACGATGGTTTTTCTTGTTTTCATACTTCCAATTTCTACTTATTATTTCAACTCCGAGCAACTTAGCGGCTATTTTTCTCTGGATCAAAGCAAAATAGCATGCCATTCAAATAAAAAGACTATTGAATTCTTTGAATCATTAAAATATAGATTACGTATAGAGATAATTGGCGTACTTTTGCCAATTAAAATTCTCATTGCTTAACTATACCATATATAAACACCAGAGTAGTACCCAATGGGTCACCTTCGTTCATGGAGCAGGAGGGAGTTCGACCATATGGTTCAAACAGGTGCGTGCTTATCAAGCTGAATTTAATGTCTTGATTCTTGACCTCAGAGGACATGGTAAGAGCAAAATGGTTTTAAAAGATGTACTGAATACCAAGTATACTTTTGATGTAATTACAGAAGATATTATTGAAGTAATTGATTCATTAAAAATAAGTAAATCTCATTTTGTCGGCATTTCTTTGGGCACAATCCTAATTAGAAATTTAGCGGAAAAACACCCTGATAGAGTTCAGACAATGGTTTTGGCGGGAGCCATAATGAAATTAAATGTAAGGTCTCAAATACTAATGCGCCTTGGTGTGATCTTTAAATCTGTGGTGCCTTATATGATTTTATATAAGTTTTTCGCTTATATCATCATGCCTCGTAAGAACCATAAACAATCAAGAATACTTTTTGCAAGAGAAGCTAAAAAACTATACCAGAAAGAATTTATTAAATGGTTTAGGTTGGCGTCAGAAATCAATCCATTACTGCGCTTTTTTAGGTCTAACGACATAAAAATTCCTACGCTATATTTAATGGGAAATGAGGACCATTTATTTCTTCCTTCTGTTCAGAAATTGGCAGAAGCACATATTTATTCTGAAGTTTATGTGGTCCCAGACTGCGGTCATGTAGTAAATGTCGAACAACCAGCAGTTTTTAATACACAATCAATTCAGTTCATTCTTAATTCAGTTAAGTCTTGATCAATTCAACAATGTCAGAAAGCCAAGGAAATGTAATTCTTACAGGTGCTACTGGAACACTAGGTTCACAGGTCATTTTTGAATTACTGAAAAAGGAGAACATCAAGACAATTTTTCTTCCTGTACGTGAGAAAAATGGGAATTCTCCTTTGGCAAGAGTCATGAAAATCTTGAGGAGTGAGGCAGCACCCGAATTTGTATCTCAAAACATGGATGCTATACTCAAGAAGATTCAGGTAATGAGTATGGAGGACTTTTTTAAGCCAGGAGATTACCTTTCGAAAGGCGAAAACAATTTCTTTATTCATTCTGCCAGCTGCGTTAACCTTTCAACTGATCCATCTCAAAAGGCTATTATTTTTGATGGTAATCTGAAATTGACAGAAGAGATATTCAATACATTTTCGACTTACATAAACAAATTCACTTATATAAGTACTGCCTTTAGTATAGGGAATATTGGAGGACTCATTGATAACGACTATCACGCTAAAACAGCTCCTCAATACCGTAATTTTTATGAAGAGTCTAAACATGCAACTGAGAAATTCCTTATAAAGAGTGGCAAAGAAGCTGGCATTGATGTGCAAATTTTAAGACCAAGTGTATTAGGAGGGAACATTTTTGAAAAGTCGCCTTTCTTCATATCCAGCTACATGGTCTATTACCTTCTAGGGAAGTTTTTTTATAAGTCCTATTTCGGTGAAAGCTCGATACGACTTGCTGCTAACTTCAAAACCGGATTAAACATCATTCCGGTTGATTATGTGGCTAAAGTAATTGCTTGTGTTTATCCTCAAGATGTCGAACAATTGAATATTGTACACTCTGAAAGCACTAATATCGTGGCGGGAATGAGTAGAATAATCAAGACCGTGGGTTTTGAGAATTTCACATTCCTAAATTCTACAGGGGATTTATTATTGGAAGGAAAGAACAAGCTCGAGGATATTTATTACAGGTCAATCGGATTGCACTTAGACAGGTACTTAACGTCAATTCCTTATGAGTACGATACAACATTGTTAGAGTCGATCGTGCCAATTCCTAAATACAATACGGAAGACTATTTAGAGGACACCATCGCTTATGCGAAAACGAAGGAGTTTAAAGCAGAAGGCTGGTAAGAAAGGTTAAATTCTTGCTCTGGATACTTGTCCTCATTGTCTCCTTCGGTTGACTCTGAGAGTCGAAAGTTATTTTTTATTCAATTCTGCATCAATCTCTTTAATCTGAGCAATTATTTCTCGGGTTGCAAAATCAACATACCTTTTAGCAATTGGAATATAACCCCCAGCGGTAACTAAGATTTCGTCAAATTCTTTGTTCTTTTTAATCAATTTATGATTAATAACATATTCTATTGCAATACCATTAACTGAATCTGGCTTTATTATTTTGTCCATAGTTTGACGAACCAATTCACTTCTAAGGTCTAGTCTAGTTCGTATAAAATCGTTAATCCAAAAGTCAACAGCTTTTAATTTTACTTCATATAAATTTGTGATACTACTCCTTAAGGCATCATTTGATATTTTATCAAGACCAGTAGACTTTATTGATTCATATGCACTATAATTTAATGAAAGCCCAATGCCACTTCTTCTTACTTCAGTAAAATAAAATTCCAATGAATCTTGAGGAAATGAATCTTCATATTTAGCCTGGGTTAATTTCATTACAGCTATCCTTGTTTTGTCAATTGACTCTAAACCACCCTTCAAACCGTCCAGATCTCTAATTAGACCTTCTCTAATCTCATTCAGCATCGTCAATTCATATTCTCTGTTAATACTTTCTTGATTCTTAATATTAATTTCCAATGCTATTAAAATTCCAATCACAACAAGAAAAATTTCGCCAATTGCATATATGAGATATTTACTGAACTTATTTTCAGAGAGTAACCTTTGTCTAATTTTTCTAAAGAATTTTATCATTGGATAGAGATCGAAAAAAGAAATATGGCTACGGTTTAAAAGCAACAGGGCTTACATCGTCATGGTTCAATACCCTGGAATTCACTCTGTCAATTCTCATGATAAGCTTACATGCTGGGTCTGGACAGACAACATGTGAATCTGTTTCCATCCAATCTGCGGGGTGATTCATGCGCTGTTTAGTGGGTAGCAGCGGTATAGTTGACTGCAATGCATATAGACAAAAATTCTTCTCTTCTGGAATAGAGATTTTACCACTTTTTAGATGAAAACAATCACCTACTGACATTTCGCAAGTACAATTGCCTCCAATGGATTCTACAACTACCTTAAGGTCATACAGTTCAAATTGATCGTCTGCTAGCTTATTCTTTTCTGTCATTCTTTAATTTTTTTAAAAGTAAATTCCCGTTTATTTTTTCGCATTATCAGTGTCCGTTTTCCTCCCAAATCCAAAAAAGATGACAAGGATCAATATTGATAATAGCGCCCAAGCTACAAAATTATACATTCCAGCCTCTAGCGGCGCAACGGATGGTATTCCATATTCTTTACCCGAGGCAGTAGTGTTTGCTACTAAAATAGTAGGGATAAAATATGGGAGTAGGAAAGGAAATACACAAGTAGTAAGGCTTAGTATATTGGCCCTCCTAATGGGATGAATATTTGATTTTTCACCTGTTTTATTAGCAAATTCAGACACCATTAAAATGGCGACAATGCTATGTGTTGTAAGCAGCACAGCGGCACCCACTGTCCCCGAAATCCAACCTTCAGCTTGTTTTTTTGTCTTACTTCTTTCTGAAGCAAAATCAACTAGTTTCTGAATGACGCCACTTGACTTTAAAGTAGCGACAAGCCCCATTAATAGAATCGTGAAAAAGCTTATACCAACTGCTCGATTAATACCATCAATGATAAAACTTGTAGCACTTATGTTCTCAAGATCTAAAGCGAAGAGCTTGTCAATTGGCAAAAGGCCAAAACTTAAACCAATCACTACTCCGATGACTAACCCAGTCAGTAGGCCATATACAAGGTGTTTACCTTTTAGAAATATGATGATAATAACGACAGGAACGATTAACATTGGTAATCCTTTTGGATCTCCCGCGATTTGATGTGAATTGTATGCAACTGGAGTACTGTTTATCGTAGCACTTATAATATAAGCGATGAGTGCAAGCAGGGTAGCCGGTAGGATGTATTTCAATCTTGTTCTGACGGTTACTCCTATTTTTGCTTTTTGACTCAACGCACTGGCGATCGTGGTGTCTGATATAGGCGCAATAAAATCACCAAAAGTGGCGCCACCAATGATAGCACCAGCAAGAGTAGCAAGGTGTGCTCCAGCCAAACCTCCGGCAGGATAAAGTATTGGTCCACAGATGAGTATGGTTGCGAAACTCGAACCTGTAGAAAGGGATACTACTGCACAGATAATGAATGTGGTGACTACAAAACCAACTCCGCCCATTTGCATTTTACCAATCACCCAAGTGAGTGCTTCCACAAATCCAGTGACGGTCATTAAAACCCCAATAATTGAGGCTAATAACCAGGCCATGATCATGATCATCACAATCTTTTGCGACATGCCTTCTATGACGGTTTCACTAAATGCATGTTTGTCTTTAGCAAGGAATAACCCTAGGGCTAGTGCAAGGATCAATATTGGCCAAAATCCTTTCTCATCAGGAGCACCAGAAAGTGCAACGATAATCACTCCAGTAACAAAAACTATAAATGGCAAAAGGGCACCTATGATACCGCCATAGAACGAAATGGACTGTTTGCTTGACGCTTTTTGATTGTCTAAATCCATTGTCTTACCTAGCTATTGAGGTTGTAGCGCATAATTGATCCGTGTTTTCCTTTTTTGTCTCTTTCAAGGTCATTTACAGGTCCATTTGGGCCTTTGCTTTGTTTAACAATTGATTGAATTAAAGTAAGGTCTTCATTATTGAGTTGAATACCGGCTACTTTTGAAAGCTTTTCAATGTGTTTTTGATTTCTAGCACCTACTATGACAGCAGCTACTTTCGATTTTTGCAATACATATGCCATGGCTATTTCGGCAATGTCAACTTGATGTTTATCAGCGATTGTTCTTAAAGTCTTCAGCAAGCTTTGAAATAAATCATAACCTCCAAATTCATCAATTATTAAACGGTACTTTATCAGTGAGCGGTTTTCAAGTGGTGCCTTCGGGTCAGGTGCATTCAAATACCGATCACTTATAAAACCTCCGGCTATGCTTCCATAGCATAAAAAGGGGACATCATATTGCTCCGCCATGACTTGCGAGTCGAATTGCGGGCGGTGGTCCAAAGCGGAATATTGGAGTTGATTAGCAATAATTGGAATGCCTACTTCTAACAGTGCTGTGGTGTGTTTAGCATCAAAATTCGTAATGCCAATGTGTCGTATCTTACCCTTCTGCTGTAAATCTTTGAGGTGTTGTGCAGCTTCGATATAGTCAGGTATTGAATAGTCCCACCATGCAAATTGAACCAGGTCTAGCTGTTCCACACCAAGCCGCAGTAACGAACGATCAATGATGCGTTCAGTATCTTCCATCTTAAGAGAAGAGAGTGCATTATAGTCGGGTACGTATTTGGTATGAATTTGCACCCCAGGTAAGTCGCCAGCTTTAAATGCTCTGTCATGCTTTTTTAAGAATTTCCCTATCAATTCTTCTACGCCTGTGTAAATATCCGCACAGTCAAATGTAGTAATGCCAGCTTCGACAAATTTTAGCATGTCATTGATGGCATTTTGTTCGTCCACAGCACCATGCCCTCCAGCCAAATGCCAGCCTCCTTTAATTATGCGCGAAATGGAATAGCCATTTTGCAATTCAACCCGATCAATCCCCATTATTATTCTTTTCTTAAAACGCTTCGGCTAAAAATATCATGAAATTCTTCGATTGGTATTGGTCCTGACTTCATTATGGTATCCATAAAGAAGGTAAGGTTAAACTGGTCGCCCAAACGCGCTTTTTCATCTGCTAGTAATTCCGTGAATTGTGCCCCTCCTAAAAAATAGGACGTGAGCTGCATAGGAGAGGACATTAAACGTCCCCAAAGACTTTTGGCAAATTGCGGTGCCACCATTGATGTTTTTGTAGAGAATTCCATGACTTGTTCTTGTGTCCATCCTTGTGTATGTACTTTTACGGAAGTATATGTTCGATTGGCATTTTCTAATCTTTTCCTAAGATGTGCCAGCATAGTAAGGTGATTTCCTTCTTCCCAACCAGCATCTAGAAGTACTTTCTCGCAAAATGTAGCCCATCCTTCAGTGTAAATACCAAAAGGGAAAAGCAGTCGGACGGGGTGAGCACTTTCCCTACTGATCTTCATTTGCATATAATGTCCAGGAAGCAGTTCGTGAATCACAATCATACGATTGAATGGCTTGTTAAATGAAGCCCAAAAATCAATTTGTTCTTGCTTTGGCACCGTTTCTGGAATACTAGGCAAGTTGAGGGTAGTTAATGGATTCGGATCAAAGGGTGGTGCGCTGGCTACCCAACCAATCCTGGCGGCGGGTCCAGCACTCTCAGGAGCAGTGATGATGTCTAATGTCTGATTCTTTGGTAGCGTGGCTATCTTATGTTCCGCAATAAAGTCTATTGCATCTTCGGCCAGCTCTTGCCAAAAGGCCAAGTAATCGGCTGCATTGATCGGAGCATCTTTTTCCATATCAGCTAACGCTAGCCTGATTAAGGCATCATCATTTATGGCTAATGACATGTTAGGAAATTCAGCTTTTAGGAAATCTGCCGCAACGTCCTTCATCAATAGTTTTACTTCATTTATTTCCTCTAAAGCCATTTCAGATAGGACTTCTGGAGTAAGGTTGCTATCGGTGTAAAGAGCAAGCCTTCTTGCATACTCTTCTCGCCCAAGAATAGGACTTGGGGCGGTTTTCTCTCTTGCCAGGTCGTTGTCTATAAAGTCAATGAGCGATTGAATACTCTCAACTGCCAACACATTCTGATTAGTAAAGTCTGGACATAAGCTCCAGTCTTTCGCTACCTCAGGTAATTCATTTTGAAAATAGGATTTAGTACTTTTTAATCGCCTAATACTCCTTAAAGCATCTTCATTATCTACAATTTTTAATGATGTGATCGCCGCAGCACTCAACTGTTGTATTGCTGACAAACGTTGGCAGACAATTTGTGCTTTATCTGTAATGGTTAAGAAATTTGATGCTATTACCCGACTTATAGCATTGCTAATTAAATTAGAATAGAGTGACGCCGAAGTCTTGTGAGGTACTTCTTTTTCCCATTTATCAATTTCAGTTTGTACTTGAACCTTAAGTAACCGCGTATCTACACGGTTTTCTCGGACGTACTTTAAGCTATTATCTGAAAGCTGGCCTTTTAATTCTTTGTTATAATTTAACCAGGCGTTAACTTTATTTGTGGCTAAGTCCTCATACTGAAATATAGCATCATGCATTCCTCTTCTAAGTGCTTGAGAAGGGTAAAAAATTTTCCATTTCACTATATATTCTGATCCAAGATCTATTTCTTGACCAAACGAAATAGTAAGGTTAAGGACAATAAAGAAGGAGATTAAAAATGCTTTCATCAATTATAATTATTGGCTGAATTGTTAAGATAAGCATTAATCATATTTGTAGATAACAAAGAAATGTTGAGTGGCTAAAAATATTGCGACAAAAAAAAGCATACCATGAATGATATGCTTTTTTAATGCGAATGAGTTAAGTAGTAATTACTTATACCACTTTAACGTTTGTTGCATTCAATCCTTTCGGTCCTTCTTCAACATCATATTCTACTTTGTCACCTTCTCTAATCTCGTCAGTCAAGCCGTTAACATGTACAAACACATCTTTACCACCAGCATCAGGAGTAATGAATCCAAATCCTTTTGAATCGTTGAAAAATTTTACTGTTCCGTTATCCATAATTATTTTTTATATATGTGCAAAGGTAATGGTTTAATGCTAAAGTCCTTAAATAACCATGATTTAAGTGCATGAATCCTCTAATTGTCATTAAAATAAGCCAGTGAAGCTCTTTTCGTTGATGAATTTATAATAATGAATCCTAAATGCGACCAATCAATATATTGAATAGTCGCAATTATAAAATAAGTTAGCTGTGCAAAAAAATAGTACTATATTTCTGATAACATAATAGATTTTAATTCCATGAAAAAAATCCTCCTTTTTGCCATAACACTTCTAATGATCAATGTATTGGGCCTTTCTGCTCAGGATACCAAGATCGAAAAATCGTATACAAAAGAAATTGACAAGCTTGCCAAGAACAAACAAATTGAGGCAGCCTTTGCCACAATTGTCGCATTAGAGCCGTTGTCTCAAAGTGATTTGATTCTTCTGACTGAAATCGAAGCACCGCCTTTTAAGGAAGAAAAAAGGGCTGCACAATATAAAAAAATGTTGTTAGAAGCAGGGGCAGATGAGGCTTGGATAGACGAAGTAGGCAATGTGCTTGCGTTAAAAAAGGGTATAAAAGGGGATAGAACTGTAGCCTTAGACGCTCATCTTGATACTGTTTTTCCGGAAGGAACAGATGTAAAAGTAAAATACAAAGGTGATACGATGTATGCTCCGGGTATTGGTGACGATACTAGGGGATTGGTTGTGGTACTTACCACGCTACGGGCCTTGACGAAAAACCAGATTCAAACAGAAGCAGATTTACTTTTTGTAGGATCTGTAGGTGAGGAAGGTTTAGGTGATTTAAGAGGAGTGAGACACCTGTTTGAAAACGGAAATATAAATATTGACTCGTGGATTTCAATTGACGGTGGTTCTATCGGTAGAGTGAATAATAAAGGTTTGGGTTCAAAAAGGTACAAGGCAATCTTTAAAGGACCAGGTGGTCATTCTTGGGGTGCATTTGGTTTAGCAAATCCACATCATGCAATCGGTAAGGCAATTGATTATTTTACTGCTGAAGCCACTAAATACACTGATTCTGGAGCAAGAACTAGTTTTAATGTTGGACGAATGGGTGGAGGAACTTCTGTAAATTCAATTCCGTTTGAATCATGGATGGAAGTAGACATGCGTTCAGTAAGCCCAGACAGGTTAAATGAAATTGATGGGATTTTTAAAGCAGCGATGGACCGTGCTTTGAATGACTACAACGCCACTGTTAAAAAAGGACCAAAACTAACGCTTGAGCTTGTGCAAATAGGTGACAGGCCAAGTGGTGAATTAGAAACTAGTTTGGCATTGGTTCAAAGGTCGATGGCTGCTACTAAATTTTTCGGCGAAGAACCACAATTGACAAGGGGCTCAACAAATTCTAATATTCCGATCTCAAAAGGGATTCCAGCAGTGACCCTTGGTAGAGGTGGTATTGGTTCTTCTGCTCATTCTTTGCATGAATGGTGGATGAATAAAAATGGTGCTGATGCCATTAAATTGGCTTTACTAATAACAGTAGCTGAAGCAGGATTAGATGACAGTAGGTCTGTTCGAAATAAATAGAAACAGACTTTAATTAGTCATTTCGGATAATTCAAGCCAGCGCATTTCTTTTTCATCCAAGTCATTACCAATTGAGTTAATGGCCTTCGACCAATTCGCTAAATCTTCATGACTTTCGGAGCTGGCGTTTAGTTTGCCCTCTAACTCAGCCTTTTGAGCTTCGAGGGTTACAATGTCTTTTTCCAGTTGGTCCAATTCTCTTTTCTCTTTAAAGGAGAGTTTCTTTTTCTCCTGGACAACTTTTAGGACTACTTCCTTTTTCTTTTCCTCCTTCTTTTTTGCTGGTGTGCTCAACAGTTGGCTTCTAAAGTCTGTATAATTACCCGGGAAATCCGTTATTACTCCATCACCTTCGAATACAAAAAGGTGCTCTACCAATTTGTCCATAAAATACCGATCGTGTGAAACAAGAATTAAACAGCCATCAAATTCGTCAAGATAATTTTCGAGTGTATTGAGGGTTATTAGATCGAGGTCGTTAGTAGGTTCATCAAGAATCAGAAAATTGGGGTTTTGAATAAGTACTTCTAATAACTGAAGCCTTCTTTTTTCACCACCACTCAATTTCCCTATGGGCTTGTACTGTACAGCAGGAGGGAATAGGAATTTTGTGAGGAACTGAGAAACAGTAATGACGCTGCCGTTCCCTAATGTAATGACCTCAGCAATGTCTTTTGCAAAATCTAGGACTGTTTGCTTTTCATTAAAGCTAAGCTCTTGCTGCTTGTAGTAACCGAATTTTGTGGTTTGACCCTTTTCAATTTCTCCAGAAGTGGGCGCTAGTTCTGTGGTTAATACCTTTAGAAAAGTAGTTTTCCCAACACCATTGGGTCCTACAATTCCAACCCTATCTTTTCTTTTAAATATGTATGAGAAGTCTTTGACTAATTCAATGTCATCAAAGCCATGAGATATTGAATCAATTTCTAAAACTTTTTTACCCTGTCGAGAAGCCTTGGCTTGAAGTTCCAGTCTATCTGTAGATTTACCACTAAAGGCTTTAGACTTAGTGTCCTCGAAACTTTCTACTCTGTTTTTAGCCTTTGTTCCTCTTGCTTTAGGCATGCGCCTGATCCACTCTAGTTCCTTACGGTACAGGTTCTGTGCTTTTGAAATCCCCGAGGCTTCATTTTCATGCCGCTCAGCTTTCTTTTCAAGAAAGTGTCCGTAATCACCTTTATACCTGTGAATAACACCCTCTTCTAGTTCAAATATTTCATTCGTTACTTTTTCTAAGAAATAACGATCATGAGTCACCAAAATTAAAGACATGTTTTGTTGACTTAAATAGCTTTCGAGCCATTCAATGGTATCAATATCAAGGTGATTAGTTGGTTCATCAAGAATTAGCAAGTCTGGCCTTTGAATTAAAACTTGCGCAATGGAAACCCTCTTTTGTTGACCTCCAGACAGTTGATTTACCTTTTTATTGAAATTGACTATGCCAAGCTTGCTAAGTATTTGTTTGATTTGACTCTCTCTATCCCAAGCATTTAAGCCATCAATTCGATCAATGAGAGGTTGTAAACCTTCACTGTCCGAAAGTCCTTCCTCAATTTTCAATAGCAAATTTTGATAATCATGGATGAGCTTAAGTGCCTCATCATCAGCATCAAATACTGCGTCAATTACTGTTTGATTCTCTTTGAATTCAGGGTTCTGGAGCAATGAGCGTACGGTTATGTCATTTCTAAAAACAACGTCACCAGCATCAGCCTGTTCTATTCCTGACACTATTTTAAGTAAAGTGGATTTACCTGAGCCGTTAACGCCAACTAAGGCCACCTTCTGTCCTTGGTCAATTCCAAAAGTAACTTTGTCCAGAATGGTTCGGTCACCAAAAGTCTTATTTACCGATTCTAAAGAGAGGTAGTTCATTGTAACATTTTGAAGAGCGCGAAGTTAAAACTTTTAGAGGTTTCATGTCATCATTAATAAAAGAGATAAAAGAATTATTACAAAATATGTAATGGATGAGGTTAGTTAATCGTATTGCCTATGTAGGAATTGTGTTGTTGGGATTGGTTTTAAGAATTTTAAACATTTAATAGGTCAACTAATTCTTGTAATTGCTAAAAAGAAAACTAAATTTATAGTTACTCAAACTAAACAAACAACAACAATGAAAAAACGTACCGTGATGGTCATCGCTGGCGTATTCGTAGCACTGATCCTATTTTTTATAACCAAAGTCAATAAGGGTTCTTCAGATATTAGAGAGATTACCGCTGAAGTACAAAAAGGACAATTTAGATCTGAAGTCACTGCTTCAGGTGAATTGTTCGCTAAAAGTTCCGTCAATATTATGGGCCCAGCAGGAATGCAAAGTGCCGGTATTTATCAAACAAAAATTGAGCATATCATCGATGAAGGTACAGTAGTAGCCGCTGGAAGTTATGTGGCAAGACTTGATCAATCTGAATTGGCAACAAGGCTTTCACAACGAAAAAGTGATTATAAAGTAAGTTCCTCTGAATTTACTCAGGCTAAACTTGATTCAGCAATGGATTTAAGAAAAGCCAGAGATAACATGGACAATTCAAGTTATGAAATCGAAAAGAAGAAACTGGTTTTAAAAAATTCTCAATTTGAGCCGCCAGCCGTTATTACGGAAAAGGAAATGGAGTTAGAAAGAGCTGAAAAGAAGCATTCGCGCGAGATAGAAAATTATGACTTACAGAAGCAGAAAGCAGTGGCAAAAATGGATGCAGCTGAGGCTAAAATGTCAGATGATAAATCTAAATTGGATTAAGTGCTGGCTATTCAGAAGGAATTTACCATAACAGCTACTGAAGCAGGTATGTTAATTTATAAGCGTGATTGGCGTGGTAACAAAATGGGTGTCGGAGCACAAGTATCAGCTTGGGACCCTGTAGTTGCAACTTTACCTGATCTTACTAAAATGATCTCGAAGACTTATATTAATGAAGTTGATATTAATAAGGTCACAAAAGGACAGGAAGTCGCAGTTGGCTTAGATGCTTTCCCTGATAAAGCCTTAAGTGGAATTGTTTTAGAAGTGGCAAATATGGGTCAGCAACGACCAAATTCAGATTCTAAAGTTTTTGAAATTATTGTGGAATTGTATGAGTCTGATACCACATTAAGGCCTGGAATGACAACTAGTAATAATATTGTAGCAGAAGTTTTAGAAGATGTATTGTTTATTCCTGTTGAAGCCGTGCATAGTCAAGGTGATTCAATTACTTATGTTATTACTAAAGAAGGAATGACAATGGCAAAACAAGAAGTTCTGCTCGGTAAGTCAAATTCTGATGAAGTGATTATACTTGAAGGCATACGTGAGGGGACTACTGTTTATCTTTCAGACCCTGAAGGTTTGGAGGATAAGTTAATTTCTAGGTTAGGTTCAGCTCCTAAGGCATTGGCAAAGAAAGACTAGCCATGTATCGTACTATAATGCAGAATTACGCCATTGCGCTTGAAGCGGTGATGGCGAACAAGATTCGTTCTCTCTTGACAGGGCTTGGAATTATTTTTGGAGTTGCGGCTGTAATCGCAATGTTGGCTATAGGTTCTGGAGCTCAGCAAGAAATATTAGACCAAATTAAGCTTGTAGGTGTAAATAACATCGTTATCACCCCTGTATTGGAGCAGAGTGAAGGAACAGTTGAGAGTGATGATGGATCTGTTGGCCCTCAGAAGAGTAAGAAAAATTTATCCTTAGGGTTGAATTTTCTAGACGTCCACAGTATTCAGAAAATAGTTCCAGGAATTGAAAAGGTAAGCCCCGAGGTAATACTTGAAACTGATGTTTTGAGAAACGGGTTCCGGAGGACTACAAAACTGGTAGGGGTAGAGAATGCTTATTTCGAAATTTCGGGCTTTAATCTTGATGAAGGAAGGTATTTTAATGCTGAACAATTAGAAAAAGGGGTGCCCGTATGTATCATCGGTAAATCCATAAAATCGAAGTTTTTTAGTCGTGAGGAACCATTAGGCAAGTTTATCAAAGTGGGTAAGCATTGGTTGAAAGTTGTAGGTGTATTGGAAGAAAGGATCATTTCCGACAAGAGTATATCCAATCTTGGGATAAGAGATTACAATATGGATATCTATACACCGCTAAGTACAGCATTGGTGAGGTATGAAAATAGGGCTATGGTGACCAACGCTCTTATTCAAGAAGGCAGAAGAAACAATTCAGATGATAAAGATAATTATCATCAGTTGGACAGACTGGTCATAAAGGTTGCCAATACAGAACAAATGAACTCGATTGCCCAAGTGATTTCAAAAATATTAATGCGCAAGCACAATCAGGTGATTGACTATGAAATAACTATACCCGAATTGCTTCTCAAACAGCAACAAAGGACAAAGAATATTTTTAACTATGTGCTTGGTGGTATTGCTGGGATTTCATTGTTGGTAGGAGGCATAGGCATTATGAATATAATGCTAGCATCTGTCCTTGAACGTATTAAAGAGATAGGATTGCGCATGTCATTAGGCGCTACACGCTTGGATATTATCTATCAGTTCCTATTGGAAGCAATCATGATAAGTTTTTCTGGTGGAATGGTAGGAGTACTATTTGGTCTTTCTATTGCCTTTGGAATAGCTGAATTAGCAGAGATACCTACTATAGTGAGCTTTTATTCCATCTTATTATCCTTTGGAGTCGCTGTCACGGTGGGGGTAGTATTTGGAATTGCTCCTGCGAAACGTGCTGCAAGTCAGGATCCCATAACCTCTCTTAGATATGAGTAAGCCTTGTAATTGGGTATTAATTTTTTTAGATGAACAAAAAATGAATGTATATTGATTTCAGATTGTTGTCGTTTTAAGGCAATAACTTGAACCACCTTAAGCATATACGATTATGAAGAAGATAATAATGATGATAGTAGTAATGTTGTTGGCAGTGGGAACACTTTCAGCTCAGAAACTGACTAAGGCTGAAAAAAAGGCTGCTAAGCAGGAGAAGAAAGAAGCGAAAAAGAAAGTTAAAGCTGAAGAAAAAGCGAATTACGAAATCTATAAGGCCAAAGGCAAGGAAATGATTGAGGCTAGGGATTTTGTACTTATTGCCCAAACCATCAGTGGTGCTAAAACACGGCCAATTGCGGTTATGGATAATTCTAATTTTGTCAAAATTGAAGGCGATGAAATTGTCATTCAATTTGCATTGAATAGGCCAGATATTCAAGGTACAAATGATATGGGCGGTATGACTTATAAAGGCACCATTAGAAAACTTGAAGCAAAAGATTTAGGTGAAGGTAAATCAGTAAATGTTAGAGTAGATTTTGTTTCTCCTTCAATTCAAGGAGTAGCAACTATTTATATTGATATCATGGGCCATGAAGTTAAGGCACAATTGATGGACAATGGTGGCGCCATTAACTTCATTGGTAAATACATTTCTATTGAAGACGCTTTCTTGCTTCAGGGTTGGACCAATAATTAGAAAACCAATAATCAAAAAAGGCCATTTCAAATTATTTGAAATGGCCTTTTTTCTGAGTAAGGTAATTTAGTTCACTTTAGTAATTGCATCAGCAACTTCCTCAACGATAACCTCTTGTACTGGTTCTTCTAATAAAACAGTATTGTCAACTGGAGTTTCATGACCGCCTCCTAATATAGGAGCGATAACCAAACCAATCAAACAAGTCAGTTTAATCAAGATATTCATTGAAGGACCTGAAGTGTCTTTGAATGGATCACCAACAGTATCACCAGTCACAGCAGCCTTGTGCGCTTCAGAACCTTTGTATGTCATTTCACCATCAATCATTACACCAGCTTCGAAAGCTTTCTTAGCGTTATCCCATGCACCACCTGCGTTATTCTGGAAGATTGCCCAAACAACACCAGATACAGCAACACCAGCCATGTAAGCTCCTAAAGGCTCAGCACCCATGATGAAACCAACTAGGAGAGGGAAGATGATTGTAATCGCACCAGGTAGTACCATTTCTTTAATGGCAGCCTTCGTTGAAATGTCAACACATTTACCATATTCTGGCGTGGCAGTACCTTCCATGATTCCTGGAATTTCTTTGAATTGACGTCTTACTTCTTTAACCATTTCCATGGCCGCTTTACCTACAGATTCCATTGCTAAAGCTGAGAAGATAACTGGAATCATACCACCAATGAATAGGGCCGCTAATACATCAGCTTTAAAGATGTTAATACCATCAATACCAGTGAATGTCACATAAGCAGCAAAAAGAGCAAGCGCTGTTAAAGCAGCAGAAGCAATGGCGAATCCTTTACCAATTGCTGCAGTTGTATTACCAACAGTATCTAGAACATCAGTTCTTGTTCTTACCTCATCAGGGCAATCACTCATCTCTGCAATACCACCAGCGTTATCGGCTATCGGTCCAAATGCATCAATTGCTAATTGCATTGCTGTTGTAGCCATCATTGCAGAAGCTGCAATTCCGACACCATAAAATCCAGCTAGTTCGTATGCTCCCCAAATTGCGCCTGCAAAAAGAAGTACAGGGCCAAAAGTAGATTTCATTCCTGCCGCTAAACCTGCAATAATGTTAGTGGCAGCACCAGTAGATGAGTTTTGAATAATCGACATTACCGGCTTTTTTCCAAGTGCAGTAAAGAACTCCGTCATATAAGAAATTGCTCCACCAACGAATAATCCGACAAGTACAGCTCCAAATACATTAATAGATGGTATGTCTTTACTGCCTTCACCAAACAATACCATTTGCATGGTTTCTGGCAACATGAAGTCGATCAAAAAGTAACAGGCAATACCCGTAAGGATAATTGATCCCCAGTTTCCTTTGTTTAAAGCAGACTGAATTTCTTTTTCTTTGGCGTCAGTTCCAGTGACCTTAATGAATAAGGTGCCAATTAGTGAAAATACAATTCCTAAACCAGCAATGACAAGTGGCAATAAAATTGGCCCAATACCACTGAATTGATCAATATCGGTAATATCACCACCCATATCACGGATGACATAATTTCCTAATACCATAGAGGCAAGTACTGTTGCTACATAAGATCCGAATAAGTCAGCTCCCATTCCCGCAACATCGCCAACGTTATCACCAACGTTATCTGCAATAGTAGCAGGGTTCCTTGGGTCATCTTCTGGAATTCCAGCTTCTACTTTACCTACAAGGTCAGCACCTACATCGGCAGCTTTGGTATAAATACCTCCACCAACTCTAGCAAAAAGGGCGATAGATTCTGCACCTAATGAAAAACCAGCAAGGGCTTCCAATACTACAGTCATATCGTTATTATTCGTCCATTCACCTGCCATGAAAAATTGGAAGAGAAAGATGAACATCATTCCCAAACCAAAAACAGCTAAACCAGCAACACCAAGTCCCATTACTGTACCAGCAGTAAATGATACTTTTAGCGCTTTAGATATGCTTGTTCTTGCAGCTTGAGTAGTTCTTACATTGGCAGATGTCGCAATTCGCATTCCCATGTTTCCTGCCCAGGCAGAGAAAAAGGCTCCAATGATAAATGACACAACGATGAAGATGTGTGTTGTTTCAACGAGTGTTGAAACTAAGGCGAGCAATGCTCCAGCAGCAACCACAAAAATTGCAAGTACGCGGTATTCTGCACTAAGAAATGCCATAGCACCTTCACGGATGTATCTGGCAAGGTCTTGCATTTTTTGATCTCCGGCATCTTGTTTGTTTACCCATCTGGCTTTAATGACCATAACGAGTAGACCTAAAAGTCCAAGCGCTGGAACTGCATAAATTAAGTATTCCATATTATTTTATTCTATTTTTTAAAAGTCGTGCAAAGATAAGTTAAGTCAGCTTTAAAAAAAAGCTATTTGGGACCTTAAAATTACAATGATAAAACGCACTTAACTATTTGTTAATAAGTGGTTTACGGAGTATAAGGGGTAAATGAATAGTATGTAAAAAGCTATATTAATGGATGTGAACGAAGTTTGCAAAGGGCATTATGCCTCTTTAACTTAAATTTGTTACTTACCGATATAAGTTAAAAATTCATTCTTAGTGCCTGCTTCTTCAAATTTACCCGAGAATTGTGCCGTTGTGGTATCACTGTTGACATCTTTAATTCCCCTGGAGGACACGCACAAGTGATCTGCTTCAATTACAACCGCTACATCTTCTGTATTTAACAGTGATTTAATTTCGTTAGCAATTTCTACCGTCAAGCGCTCTTGAACCTGAGGTCTTTTTGCATAAAACTCAACGATTCTATTAATTTTAGACAATCCGATTACATGACTATTTGCTATATAAGCTACATGTGCTTTACCGATTATTGGAACAAAATGATGTTCGCAATTGGAGTAGAAAGTAATGTCTTTTTCTACTAACATTTCCTTGTACTGGTATTTATTCTCAAACAAGGTTACTGCTGGTTTGTTGGCAGGATTTAGTCCGCTAAATATCTCTTTAACGTACATTTTAGCCACTCTTTTAGGAGTGTCAATTAAGCTGTCATCAGTCAAATCAAGGCCCATGATTTCCATGATTTCCCTGAATTTATTCTCTATCAGGTCGATTTTATGCGCATCGTCCAATATGGGCGAAACCTTCATGCTTTCGTTTTCCTGTGATTCCTTGTTAGGCTGGGTATTCAACAAAGTTCCGTTCTGTTTCATATAACGTGATTTTTAAATCAAATTTTACTTCAATTTCTGGTCTTAGAATGTCATAAATTACCTTTACAATATTCTCGGCAGTAGGGTTTAATGTTTTAAATTCTGGTACATCCAGGTTTAAATTTTTATGATCAAATCTTCTTGTGATTTTATCTTTAATCAAGTCACTTAATAACTTCATGTCATAGACATATCCTGTTTCAGGAGAAGGTGCGCCAGAAAGCTTGACGATCATGTCATAATTATGGCCATGGTAGAATTCATTGTTGCATTTACCGAATACTTGACGGTTTTTTTCATCTGTCCAGTCGGGGTTATGCAACCTATGCGCAGCATTAAAGTGTTCTTTTCTAAATATAGCTACTTTCATTCTGGTTTTTCCTTGTGATTTGTCTGTTAAACAATCTTTGATTGCAATGTATTTGTATAAAAAAAGAGCAATTGTGATTGCCCTTTTTAATTCTTATGAATTAATAAATCTTAACAGTATTCTTCAAAAACATCGGCCAAATGGTTGCCAATTATTTCAGCTGAACGGCCTTCAATATGGTGTCTTTCTACCATATGAACCAACTCGCCATCTTTAAATAAAGCTATAGCAGGTGATGAAGGAGGATATGGTAAGGTATATTCTCTCATCTTGGCAGTCGCTTCTACATCACCACCAGCGAATACAGTCGTTAAATTGTCTGGCTTTTTGTCCGACAATTTCAATCCTAACTTTACACCAGGTCTAGCAGTACCAGCCGCGCAACCGCAAACTGAATTGATTACAACTAATGATGTTCCTTTATGATCAGTTAAATGTTCATCCACTGCTGCTGCAGTGTTAAACTCTGAAAATCCTGCTTCTGTTAATTCTTGTCTGAAAGGCACAAGTAAATGTTCTGGGTACATATGGGTATAATTTTATTTATTCTTTTTCTAATTCTATTCAATTTTCTAAGGAACAAGATTACATGAATCCTAGTTCCAATTTTGCTTCTTCCGACATCATATCCTGTTCATATGGTGGATCAAAAGTTACCTCAACTTCTACGTCATTAACACCGTTTATTGATTTGATACTGGTTTTTACTTCGTCAGGGATCACTTCTGCTGCTGGGCAGGAAGGGGAGGTCAATGTCATAAGTACAAAAACATTATTTACGGGAAATACATTAATTTCATAAATGAGTCCGAGCTCATAAACATCCACGGGTATTTCTGGGTCAAAAACAGTTTTTATTGCTGCTTTTACTTCATCTCTTAGGTTTCTTTTTTCCTCTGACATAATTATGCGTCCGTTTTGGCCGAAAACGCAAGGCCATAAATTTTCATTTGTTTGATCATTGACCCAAACCCATTAGAACGTTGCGTTCCGATGAACCTGTTCATTCCAATTTTGTCAATGAAGAAAAGGTCTGCATCTACAATTTCTTGAGGCGTTCTTCCCGAGAGCACTCTCACAAGAATACTGACTAGCCCTTTTGTCACGGCAGTATTACTGTCTGCATTGAATAAAAGCTTGCCTTCATTCATATCAGCACTTAACCATACCTTAGATTGGCAACCTTTAACAATATTCCCTTCCGTTTGAAGCGAAACAGGCATTGCTGGAAGTTGATCACCTAGCTCCATTACATAGCTAATCATCATTTCCATGTCATTGTCGAGCAAAGAAAACTCCTCGATGATTTCATTCTGTATGTCTACAATTGGTTGACTCATTTATCTTTTGAATTTCTCTATGGTCGCTTTGAGCGCACCTACAAAGATGTCTACTTCCTCAATGGTGTTATAAACCGCGAAGGAAGCTCTTACTGTTCCTTCGATACAATAGAAGTCCATTAATGGCTGTGTACAATGATGACCAGTTCTAACTGCCACACCTTTTGCATCCATCCACATACCAAGATCAAAATGATGGATTCCTTCTACAATAAATGAAAGTACGCCTACTTTTTCTTTGGCCTCACCAATGATTTTGACCCCTTCTATCTTTTTTAATTCTGCAGTAGCATAAGCCAGAATTTCTGCTTCATGTGCTGCAATATTCTCTTTGCCAAATCCCTCTATAAATTCAATAGCAGATTTTAATGCAACTACATTGGCAATGTCAGGAGTACCGGCTTCAAACTTATAAGGGATGTCATTGTAGCTGGTTTTTTCAAAAGAAACATCTTTGATCATTTCACCACCACCTTGGTAAGGCGGCATTTTTTCTAACTCTGTACGTTTACCATAAAGCACTCCAAGGCCAGTTGGTCCATACATTTTATGTGCTGAGAATGCATAAAAGTCTGCGTTTAATGCTTGCACATCGACATGTAAATGTGAGGTGGCTTGAGCACCATCAACAAGTACTTTTGCACCTATTGCATGTGCTTTATCGATAATTGTTTTCACTGGGTTTATCGAACCAAGTGAATTAGAAGCGTGGTTGAAGGCAACCATTTTAGTTCTTTCTGTAAGTAGGTTCTCAATTTCCTCCAAAATGATTTCACCATTCTGGCTGATCGGCATGACTTTTAAAATGGCTCCTCTTTCTTCACAAATCATTTGCCAAGGCACAATGTTCGAATGGTGCTCAAGAGCAGAAATTAAAACCTCGTCACCTTCATTTAAAAACTTCCTTCCCCAAGAAGAGGCCACTAGATTGATACTCTCAGTAGTTCCTTTGGTGAAAATAATTTCTTCTACTTCGTTGGCATTAATGAAAGTTTGGACTGCCGCTCTCGTTGCTTCAAATGCTGCAGTAGATCGCTCGGATAATGTGTGAATCCCTCGATGAATATTGGCATTGTCATTTTGATAAAAATGGGACAAAGCATCAATTACGCGCTGAGGTTTCTGATTTGTTGCTGCGTTATCCAGATAAACCAATTGTTTCCCATTTACTTGTTGATCTAGGATAGGGAATTCAGCTCGGATTGTCTCTATATTTAGTTTTGCCTCTTTCAATATTTCCATACTAATGTTCAAGTCGTTGAATAAATATTGCCTTCAAATAATATTTAATTGCATCAATCGACACTGTTTCCAGTACATCACTAGCAAAGGCTTGAAGTAACATTCCCCTTGCTTTTTCTTTCTGAATTCCTCTTGATTGTAGATAAAATAAAGCTTCTAAATCGAGTTGGCCAGTAGTACAACCATGAGAGCACTTTACATCATCAGCCCAAATCTCTAATTGGGGTTTGGTATTGACAATTGCTTTGTCAGTCAATAGTACATTTTTGTTCGACTGAAAGGCATTCGTTTTCTGTGCGTCCTGTCTCACAAATATTTTCCCATTGAATACGCCTCTAGAGCTGCCATCCATAATGCCCTTATAGAGTTCGTTTGAATAACAATTTGGTTTCATGTGGTCTACCACCGTATGGTTATCCACATGAGTTTTTCCATCTAACAAGTAGAGTCCATTCATATAGGCTTCACAACCTTCTCCTTCCAGCATAATGTTGAGGTTGTTTCTTACAATCGCACCATTAAGGGCATAGGTATTAGTTGTGAATGTACTATTTGTCGCTTGGCTTGCATGGATGTTAGAAACGTGATAAGCCTTCTCTGTATCGTTTTCAATTTTGAAATATTTTAAATGCGCATTTTCTGCGACATCAATTTCAACAACAGCATTGGTAAAACTCCATGCATCACCAATGGTGTCAAATTTCTCAATTATCGTGCATTGTGAAAATTTGCCCGCTTTAACAATGTTTCTGATTTGATATAAAAGTTCGTCTTTTTCACTATCCCCGATAAAATAGAGCATGATCGGACGTTCAATTACAGCATTGTCATCAATTTCGATAAAAATGCCATCTTGACTAAAAGCAGTATTCATAGCAATGAACGGGTCCGCTTTATAGTCTGCTTTAGCACTGAAAATAGCATCTAATTTTTCAGGACTGTCTTTTAAAACCTCATTAAGTGGTATTGCCTTGAGTCCTTGTATATCAACTTTGTCTGAATGAATTTCAGAATATTTCCCATTGATGAATACAATTTTGTGCGCGTCAAGATTATTGATTTCGACACTTGAGATTTGCTGGTCAGAAAGGGAAGGGCTTTCTTGAGCTGTATTTAATTCAAAATTCTTTTCTAAGGCTTTAGTGAGGTTGGTGAATTTGTACTCTTCACTTTTAGCATGTGGAAAACCGTGCTCTACTAAATAATTGAGAGCGTTCTTTCTAATTTGATGCGCATTTGATTTGCTCTGACCATTGAGAGATTTCTCAAAGGATTCGAATTGATCTATTAATGCACTAAGAATTAGTTGTCCTGATATTTTCTCCATTACTTATAATACTTTAAGCCGAAGCGTCAACTTCTTCTTTGATCCAATCGTATCCTTTTTCTTCTAATTCGAAAGCCAATTCTTTGGTGCCTGACTTTACTATTCGGCCATTATATAGTACATGGACAAAATCAGGAACGATATAATCAAGTAATCTTTGGTAATGAGTTACTACTATTGTTGCGTTATCTTTTGATTTCAAAGCATTCACACCGTTGGCGACAATTCTTAAAGCATCTATATCAAGTCCTGAATCAGTCTCATCAAGAATAGCCAATTTTGGCTCTAACATTGCCATTTGAAAGATTTCGTTACGTTTTTTCTCACCGCCAGAAAATCCTTCATTCAATGAACGGCTTAAAAGAGATTGGTCAATTTCCACCAATTTCATTTTCTCTTTCATTCTTTTCAAAAAAGAGACTGCATCCAATGATTTTTCACCCCGGTGCTCTCTAATTTGGTTGAGTGCAGTTTTCATGAAATTTGTAGTGCTAACTCCTGGGATTTCGACTGGGTATTGAAAAGCAAGGAAGATGCCTTCACGCGCCCTAGTGTCTGCATCAATCTCCAATAAATCTTTGCCTAGGAAATCAACTTCACCACCAGTCACTTCATAATCTTCTCTACCAGCCAAAACAGAAGCTAAAGTGCTTTTCCCAGAACCGTTAGGTCCCATTATGGCATGTACTTCGCCAGCTTTAACTTCAAGGCTAATACCTTTAAGAATTTCTTTCTCTTCAATGCTCGCCTTTAGATTCTTTATTGATAACATTTTATTCTTTGTCTTTTGGAAATTGGAATACGTTTTAAGGAATTTTTACTAGCCCACCGAGCCTTCAAGTGTCAGTGCTAGCAGTTTCTGTGCTTCAACAGCAAATTCCATTGGCAATTGTTTCAGTACTTCTTTTGCATAACCATTTACTATTAATGCAACAGCAGATTCCTCATCTATGCCTCTTTGCTTGCAATAGAATATTTGATCTTCACCGATTTTCGAAGTGGTGGCTTCATGTTCTACCTGAGCAGATTGATTTTCAATGTCGATATATGGAAATGTATGTGCACCGCATTGATCGCCCATTAAAAGAGAGTCACACTGTGAATAATTTCGCGCTCCTTCAGCCCTTTTCATTATGTGTACTTGGCCTCTATAGCTGTTTTGTGATTTTCCAGCTGAAATGCCTTTTGATACGATTCTTGACTTTGTGTTTTTGCCAATATGAATCATTTTGGTGCCTGTATCAGCCTGTTGGTAATTGTTAGTTACTGCTACAGAATAGAATTCACCTTGAGAATTATCTCCTTTTAAGATACAAGAAGGGTATTTCCATGTTACAGCCGAGCCAGTCTCTACTTGTGTCCATGAAATTTTAGAATTGTCGCCTTCGCAAATACCCCTTTTGGTCACAAAATTATAGATACCACCGTTGCCATTTTTGTCTCCTGGATACCAATTCTGAACCGTAGAGTATTTAACAGTGGCATCTTTGGCAGCCTTGATTTCAACAATTGCTGCGTGTAATTGATTCTCATCTCTTTGTGGTGCAGTACATCCTTCAAGATAACTAACAGAGGACCCTTCGTCTGCGACAATTAGTGTCCTTTCAAATTGCCCAGTGTTGGCCGCATTAATTCTAAAATAGGTTGAGAGTTCCATCGGACATTTCACCCCTTTTGGAATGTATGCAAAAGAACCATCTGAGAATACTGCAGAATTTAAAGCTGCAAAATAATTATCACTTGCAGGGACAACAGTACCCATGTGTTTTTTGACTAATTCAGGGTGCTCTTTCACCGCCTCTGAAAATGAACAGAAGATAATTCCTAATTCGCCTAATGTTTCTTTAAAAGTGGTAGCTACTGAAACAGAGTCAATTACTGCATCAACTGCTACTCCTGTTAATCTTTTTTGTTCGGTTAAAGAGATGCCTAGTTTTTCGAAAGTAGCAATTAACTCAGGATCAACTTCATCCAATGATTTGAGTGTAGCACTCTGTTTTGGAGCAGAGTAATAAATCATGTCTTGATAATTGACTTTTGGGAAATCAACATTGGCCCATTCGGGCGTCTTCATTGATTCCCAAAGTCTGAAAGCCTTAAGTCTAGATTCTAATAACCATTGAGGTTCTTCCTTTTTTGCTGAAATAAAACGAACGATTTCTTCGCTTAATCCCTTAGGTGCTTCATCAGCTTCAAGGTCTACTGCCCATCCATGCTCGTACTCCTTATTGGTAAACTCGTCTAATATGTGATCGTCAGTGCTCATTTACTCTATTTAGAATCATTCAAAATACAAATGTACAACATAGAGTTGAATTAGATAGTTTCAATGAGCTGATTTTTTTATTGCCGATCATTGAATCATTTTCCCACTTGCTGAACTACGATTTGAGTATATATAAAGCATCGTTACATTTGATACAAATAAATAACTATGAAATGGATTCTTAAAAGGGCATCAGTGCTATTTTTATTTGCCTCTTTAGTAAATGCCTGTTCGCCCGCCGAAGAGACCGCTCCTATGGTCCAAATAAACGGAAAGCTTATTAATTGGGGTAACGCTTCTAAAATCTTAAAATCAGAAGATATAAAATCAGATTTTGGTTTAGGACTGACATTTCTTTTGGATACAAATGATGAACAAGAATTTCAGTTAAAATTCCCACTTACAACGGGTACTTATTTTTCCATAGGTAGAAACAAACTCTATATAGAGCCAGGAGATATATTAACTATGACTGTTGATTACCGTGATCCTGAGAATGGGTTTTTTGTTGGTGATGGAGAGAAAAGACAGCAATACCTTTCAGGAGTAGCATTTCCTAAAAGCGGTTCTTATTTGGCTGGTGGTTCTCAAGTTAAAGAGAATAGTTATGAGCACGTATTAAGACTAGCCGAAGTCAAGACAATGGAGCGACAGGCATTGCTTGACAAACTCACAGATAGCTCAGCCGATTTTATCCAGCTTGAATCAATGCGCTTGAAATTAGACTATTTGAATACTATTTTATCATTTCCCGTATATGGTTCATTTAAAGACTACTGGGAATTTAGTGAGGTAAAAAAGATCGAAATATTGACTGAAGTTAAAGGAGTACTGAACCTGGCTTCCAAAGGCATAATGCAAGATATGAACATGGCTCATCCGAATTTCAGGGACATGATTTTGACTTTTGGGGATGAAAGACTCAAGACGGCTGGTATTTTCAATGAATTCAAATTAACTGGGTTTATGTCTGAGTACGATGCTATGGGAGCTTTTGTAACACAACTTCAATCTTTTGGGTTAACCCAGGAGATGCAGCAATTGTCAGAGGAATTTATAAACGGCAATCATTCAGATGAATATAAAGAGATGGTACAGCTAAAAGTAGATGAGTATGCTGCACTGAAGTTGGGAGCACCTGCTTTTGATGTTGTTTTTGAAGATACTGATAAAAATGAAGTGCCTTTGTCAAATTATAAAGGAAAACTCATTTATGTCGATTTATGGGCCACATGGTGTGGGCCATGTATTGCTGAGTTACCGGCTTTTAAACAACTAGTGAAAGATTATGCTGATAAAAACATTGCTTTTGTACCTGTTTCAATTGATACAGATTTAGAAGCATGGCATAAATTTTTGGCCAAAAACAACATGCACGATACTGAATTGGTAATTAATAGGGTATACCTCGATGAATACAAAGTAATTACAATTCCGAGGTACCTACTTATCGATAAAGATTTTAATATCATTAATGTTTTCGCTCCTGTTCCTTCAGATCCTGAAACAAGAAAACTGATTGATCAATATTTATAAGCAATTTTTAAAATTGCTACGTGACTATTTCTGAATTGGCTTATATTTGGTTTAAGCCAAATGTCACAAGATGAGTGAATTTCCATGGATAGCTAATTACCCAACCGGTATTCCTGCTAAAATTGAAGAGAACCAACCAAATTCAGTTTTAGAATTATTAAGAGATGCATTCCAAAAGTTCGGGAGCCGTGAAGCCTTCGAGAATATGGGTAAATCTCTTACCTTTCAACAGATTGACCAACTCTCGGATTTCTTTGCTGCTTATTTACAATACGAACTGAAACTGGTAAAAGGGGATCGCATTGCTATTCAAATGCCTAATTGTTTGCAATATCCTATTGTATTGGTTGGCGCATTAAAAGCCGGTTTGACTGTAGTCAATACAAATCCACTTTATACTCCACGAGAAATGGAGCACCAGTTCAAAGATGCTGGCGCTAAAGCAATTGTCATTGTAGCCAATTTCGCTAGGCATTTAGAAGAAGTAATCAAGACTACTTCTATTGAGCATGTGATTGTGACCGAATTAGGAGATTTGTTAGGAGCATTGAAAGGAGGGATTGTAAATTTTGTGGTGAAACGGGTTAAGAAAATGGTGCCGACCTACAATTTACCTAATGCTGTAAAACTTAAAGATGTTTTAAAAAAAGGTGCCAGAATGAAATTTACCTCTCCCGATATAAGTGGTGAGGATTTAGCATTCCTTCAATACACTGGAGGTACAACAGGAGTTTCGAAGGGGGCACAATTATCACATGCTAATATTGTCGCACATACACATATCATTGCAGACTGGTTTAGTCCATACCTAAGCGATAAACCTGAATTGATGTGCACACCTATACCTATGTACCACATTTTTGCCTTATCGGTCAACGGACTATTAATGATGCATGTAGGGGCTAAAAACTTATTAATTACAAACCCAAGAGATATGAAGTCTTTTTTGAAGGATTTAAAGTCTCATCAGGTGACATTAATGACAGGGGTGAATACGCTTTTTAATGGATTGTTAAATCAACCAGCATTTAAAGACGTTGACTTGTCAAAATTGAAAGGCTCAATTGGTGGTGGAATGGCTGTCCAAGATTTTGTCGCTAAAAAATGGGAATCCGTGACGGGCAGTCCATTGATTCAAGGTTATGGATTAAGTGAGACATCACCTGTGCTTTGTTGTAACCCTTTAGATGGTACGCATGAAATTGGCACTATTGGTTTACCAGTATCAAATACTGAAGTAGGGATTTTTGATGATGATGGAAATCAATTGTCACAAGGTGAGGTAGGGGAGATTTGTGCCAGAGGGCCACAAGTAATGAATGGATATTGGCAAATAGATAACAAGGATGTTTTCTTTGACGGTGACTGGTTCAGGACAGGTGATATCGGAATAATGAGTGAAAAGGGCTTTTTTACAATAGTCGATCGAAAAAAAGACATGATTAATGTTTCAGGCTTTAATGTCTACCCGAATGAAGTTGAGAATGTAATAGTTGGTCATCCAAAAGTACTGGAGGTTGCTGTGGTTGGGGTTAAAGATGAGAAATCTTCAGAATGTGTTAAAGCATTTATTGTTAAGGCAGATGATTCCTTGACAATCGAAGAACTTAAAGCTTATTGTCATGAAGAACTCACAGGCTACAAAAGACCTAAACATTATGAATTTAGAGAGGACCTTCCAAAGACCAATGTTGGAAAGATATTAAGAAGGGTATTGAAAGAGGAAGATTGATAAGTACAATCTGTCGCTATTAAAATGTACTTCACGGCTATCATTCTGTTTTGTAAAGCGGAATGATAATATAACCAGTTGTAATCCATAGGTTTAATCAGGATTAACATCCACTTTTCACCTAGACTAAACACTATGAGACCGACTAAGGAGACAGCCTATTGGCCTGTTCTTCCATTGATTAGCTTGGCATTTTTAATGCCAAGCAGGAAGAAAGGCGATCGAATTTTAAAAAAATCCCAGGCAGCTCAATTCATCTCTAAAGAAGATTTAATAGTTAAAACGTAAAAGGAAGAACACTGTGGTGGCAGCATGTTTTTCCTTTTTTTATTTCATTCTGGAATTTTGAAAGTAACAGCGATGTGCATTCTGGAATTCACATTCCTACCGCGCTGCTTTCCTGATATCCAATTTGGAGATGTTTCTAATACTTTTAGTGCGGCTTGATCATATCCGGCACCGATTCCTTTTACCAGTTGAATGTCTCTAAGTTTTCCTTCTTTAGTAACGATAAATGAGAGGTAGACCCTTCCCTGTACACCTAATCGCTTGGCTTGTTCTTCAACAACCAAAAAGATTTCATCATCAAATTCAACATCTGGAACTTCTATGATTTCTATTTACGAAGTAGGATTTTCTACTTCAATAATTTCAAGTTCAATTGGTTCTTCTTGACATGCGCCAATTAGGATAAATGTGGTAAGTAATAATGCAGGTTTTTTCATGTTAACTAAGTTTTACGTGAATATAACGAATAATATAGTTATATAAAAATAAATTTAGTTTGAATACTAATTATTCTACATCTCACTGTATTTGAATGACTTAGTATCGGTGTCATAAACAAAGATGATGCTGTGCCATTTTGAAAGGCCAAGTCTTAGGCCACCACCTTCTACTGAATATTGACCTTGAAATGGGATGATACTAATGTCAATTTTATCCTCTATTACTTGGGCTGGGCTCATTTTTCTATGGACTAGTTTACCGTCATTTGCTTCATAAATCTTTTGTTGATTTAAAGCGGTAAGAATAATGACTTTAATGTTATTGATTTCTTTTGGGAAGAAGGAGGTGACTCCTTTAAGTACTTCAAAATACACTGTATCGGTTTCGGGTTCAAAACGCTCTACATACCGCGCGTATTCTTTTAGCGCTTTGAAATAGATATTATCTTCATTATTGTTTTGTGCAATTGAAAGGGTATTGAAAAGTAGAAGAAGAATTAGGGTACTGTAAATTTTTGTGCGCATTTTAGTTATCGTTATTGATGAACAAATCCATGAGGTCAAATTGAATTCCGTTATAATCTAACGGACTTAGGTTCGCTGTAATTGCCAGAACAGTCTCAGATTCCTTATGAATTAAAAAATAAGTTGTGCCGCCTACGGATCCCCCACTGTGTCCATAATATACCCGTCCACTGGGTCTGTTGAAAGTAAGCCATCCAATACCGTAATTGGTCAGCTTTCCATCTGTAGTTTTCTGGGAAGCCATCCATTCGTCAAGCACTTCTTGATTTAAGAAACCTGCTTTCATATGTGCTTGTCCGAAGAGGCATAAATCTTCTGTAGTTCCTACAAAACCACCACCAGCCCATTTGTAACTATTGTCCACGAAATGTGCATTAATTACTTTATCGTTTTGTGATTCATAGAAACTGGTGAGGTTGGGAATGCTTTCATTGACATACTCGGCAACCGTATTCTCCATTTTTAATGCATCAAAAACATTTTGTTGCATGTATTGCAAAAAGTCTGCGGTCTGAAGAAAAGTCCCACCCCCATAGGCTCCTTCCATGGCTGCTGCAATTAAATTCCATCCATAACTAGAATAAGAATATTCCGTTCCTGGTGTATTAATTAGCGAGTCGTTTATGAAAATACCTAGACCGTCTGTTACCGTAGGATAGTTACGATCACTGTAAAATTCACCACTTCGGTAATGTCTTATACCAGCCAAATGTCCTCCTAATTGCCTCAGAGTTATGGTTCCTTCTTTTTCTGGCCAGATTGGTACGTATTTTTTAATTGATACATCTAGATCGATTTTACCTTCTTGATACAAGCGTGCTAAGCCAGCGGCAGTTAAAGTTTTGGAGACTGAACCAATTCTAAACTTAGTGCTGGATGGATCAACAGGCGTTTGCTTTTCTAAATCAGCATATCCAAAGCCTTTGGAATAGATCAATTCACCTTTTTGCGAGACCGATATGCTCAAACCTGGAACCTTGGCTGTCTCCAAAAAGCCGTTTAATTTTTCGTCAGCGACAGCATTAGCTGATTGTGCTTGAACATTGGTCCAAACAACACAGATGATTAATAACAGGATCGATTTTCTCATGCCCGTAAGTTTATTTTTCTTTCCTTAAAACTTTACCGCCTCTTTCTGTCGTCAGTTCTCCCTCTTTGACGGTCGTTTTTCCATTGACAATTACATATTCAATGCCTTCAGGATAATGATGCGGGTCGACAAATGTACTCTTGTCAATTACAGTTTCTGGGTTGAAAATTGTGATATCGGCTTTCATTCCTTCTTTTAAATAACCACGATCTGTCAAACCTAATCTATCTGCAGGTATAGAAGTCATTTTTCTCAATGCTAATTGAAGACTTAATACTTTTTGTTCTCTAACATAGTAGCCGAGTACCCTTGGGAATGTGCCATATGCTCGTGGATGTGGATGGCCTTCACCAATATAGGCAAGCCTCCCATCTGATGCGACCATGGCCATTGGATGTTGCATTATTCTCTTTACATCTTCTTCATTTATCGCATGGAAAATACAAGAAGCACCACCATTTAATTGCGCTTCAATTACCAATTCAGCTCCATTTCTGAATGTAGGTTCTAAGCCTCTTTCAACTGCCCAGTCTTTTAAGGTTTTGCCATTTAAATCTGGCTTCCAATTCACAAAGGCGAATTGAACAACATCTAATTGTGCCCCTCCGCGGTCAAATTCAATGTTGTACATAATTTCATCAACAATTTTCACACGAGTAGCCGGATCCTCTAGTCGCTTTTTGAAGGCTTCTTGTCCACCTGCTCTTGCCCAATTGGGGATTAAAACTGAAATTCCGGTAGAGCTGGCTGTGTAGGGATACTGGTCCATCATTATGTCTAAACCAATTGCCCTGGCTGAATCCACCATCGCTAATGTTTTGACACTGGCACCCCACATCGGTCTGCCAATGGCTTTATGATGTGTTAGCACAATTGGGATTTCTGCTTCTCTACCAATCATAATGGCTTCTTGCACTGCGTCGATAAGGCCGAGTCCTTCTTCTCTAAGGTGAGAAGTATAAATACCTCCGCTAGCCGAAGCGACTTTTGACAATTCAATTACCTCATCAATATTTGCGAATGACCCTGGTACATATTTTAATCCTGTAGAAATCCCAAATGCTCCTGCATTCATTGCATTCTTAACTCCCGCCTTCATGGCTTCTAATTCTTCATTGCTTGGCGGCCTGTTTTCTGTTTGCATTACTGACCTTCGAATGGCATTGTGCCCAATTAAATAGGCCGTATTTGGACCTAAATCATAGCTTTCTAAACTATCCAAGTATTTACCAAGCAGTGCCACTCCACCACCATCAGGACCACCAACTACAGTTGTCACCCCTTGTTTAATTGCACTTTCGGCAACAGGAGAGCGCATAATAGCTTCGATATGGGTGTGCATATCGATAAAACCTGGTGCCACCACATGATGCTCAGCATCAATAATTTGGAGGGCTTCTGCATTCTTAAGATTACCTATTTTGACAATTTCATCACCATTAATAGCGATATCGGCTAACCGTGGTTCATTTGTTGTGCCATCATGTACAAGGCCATTAATTATGATGGTATCATACTGCTCTTTAGGTCCACATGCATTTAAAAATGCAATGGAAAGTAAAATAAGAAGTGTCTTTTTTAACATATCGATCAAGTTGTAGACCGAATATACTTATTCTAGAAATAGTGTCATTAATAAAAATATAAATACGGCCGCTGAGTGTACTGATTTATCATAAAAAGAAATCCACGGAATATGGAATCTAAATGAATTTGTCTACGTTCTTAGGGACTAATGGCAGCAAAGGATTTATATTAATTGCCACTATTTCAAAGGCGTAAACAGTTAAAAGAGGTCGCATGATATATAATGGCAAAGAAATAGATTTTCCTGCAATCATGCAGGTGAGCTTTTTTAAGTTGATTGAAACGTTGGAACATCAGCTAAATGGTGAAGACAAAGCTGCCGCCGAATATGCCAAGGCATTGCTCAAGGAAGTTGAGGCTCATCCAGAACTGAAAAGTGGGATTGCTGATACAGCACAACTTAAAGCTTTGGACAGCTCAGTCAAGATGATGAGCAGGGCAATGTTTCCTGATGCATTAACTACTAATGAAATTAAGATAATTACCCCTCCATTCTATTTCGAACCCTTCTATACCTCCATGCGCTTCGATAATATTGTTGAGGCTTCTGGTGAGGATTTTGAGTTTACCATGAAGGATGTCGATGAAGACACTTTTTATTTATTTGGTTGCTACTTTATCCTAGGCCATTATTACCATCATTCATTATCTGGAGGAGGAACACCACAGTTTCTAGAGTTTTTCAACAAAAACTCTGGGTTGATGCGGACTTATAAGATGCTGATTAATGTTGATATGTGTGAGTTCATTCCCACAGAGAAGGCAGTTGATATTTCAGATGCTGATGTTGAGGAGTTGATTGATAACTTTGGGGATATAGATTTGTGGAAGAAGAAGTTTCCTCCTAACAGCTGGATCATGCGTGGTGTGAATATCATCAATTTCGCAGATGTCACAATGGATCAATCGATAGGAAGTATCACTTCCAACTTGTTAGTGAAATCTACTGATACCTTTGAGAAAATACAAGAAGGGTTACGTAAGCTCTTGAATTTAAATGATTTAAATATCGGAATTCTTTCCTACGAAAAAGGAGAGTTTAAACCAATGGATCGCGAAGGAGTAACCAGTGTAATTCTGAATTCAGGAGAAGCATTGACATGTGAGTCAGACTTGTCTGAACATGTGACCAAGTGTTTGTTGAAGGATAGAGAACCCCTAATTATAACAGATACTGCACAATTTCATGAAAAATGGAAAAGTAGGATGTCTGAAAAAATCATTGAATCAGGTTTTCAAAGTTACATGGTACTTCCCATTATGCATGAAGGGGAATTTCTTGGATATTTAGAGCTGGGAGCCGCTAAGAAATTTCATTTGCATAAAGGGTTGTTAAATGCATTAAATGAGGTCATACCGATTTTAGCTATGGCGAATAAACGCTTTGTGACTGAGCAACAAAACCTCATTGAAGCGGTGATCCAGCAGGAATGCACAACTATTCACCCTGCTGTTAAATGGCGTTTTGAAGAAGAAGCTGTCAATTTCGTTGAAGCGCAAGAAAATGGTAAACAGCCAGTTTTTAAGGACATCGTGTTCAATAATTTATACCCCCTTTATGGCCAGTTAGACATTAAAGGGTCTTCTAATCGAAGGAATAAAGCAGTAAGTGCTGACCTAATTAAACAACTAGAAGGAATTGAAAAAGTCCTTAGGGCTGCGCTTAAATTGTACAAGCTTCCTTCCTACGAAGAGTTGATCTTTCGTACTGAGAGTTTTATAAGGGTTTTGAAAAAGGAATTGGCTGCAGGAAGTGAACATACAATTTTGGCATTCCTAAATTCTGACGTTTATCCAATCTTTGAATACCTCAGAAAAAAGGATAAAGGGTTAAAAATTTTAATTGAGCAGTACGAAGCGATTATTGATCCTGATATCAAAACAGTCTATCATGAGCGCAAGAAATATGATAATGGCGTAAATTTGATTAATCAACGCCTTGCTAGTTATTTGGATAAAAGGCAGGTAGAAGCGCAGGCGATGTTTCCTCACTATTTTGAACGATATAAAACGGACGGAGTAGAATTTAATATGTATATCGGTCAGTCCATCAATAGGGATGAGACTTTTGATGAGATTTTTCTAAAGAACATAAGACTTTGGCAGCTCCAAGTGATCTGTGAAATGGAGAATGAATTCAAAGGCATCCAAAAAGAACTGGATACAACCATTGAGGTAGCTTCCTTGATCTTGGTATACAATACACCAATTTCTGTGCATTTCCGAATGGATGAAAAGCAGTTTGACATTGAGGGAGCCTATAACGCCCGCTATGAAATAATTAAAAAGCGCGTAGATAAAGCCCATATTAAAGGAACCAATGAAAGGATTACTCGCCCGGGAAGTCTAGTGATTGTTTATTCACAAGAGCAGGACGCACATGAGTACCGCACCTACCTTAAATTCTTGACTGCCAAAGGCTTCATAAAGGAGGGGATAGAAGACGTGGCCTTGGAAGACTTGCAAGGTGTATTCGGACTTCGCGCTTTAAGAGTAGAAATCGCCTATTCAAGTGGATTGACGATAGATGAATTGATTAAGGAGATGGAAGTAAAAGTAGAGGATTAACTTTACTCAAACTCTTTCCACCACATGGACTTTTTGGGAGTAGATAGTGCGAATAGCTCACCGAGCTTCGGAGTATAAACTGTGACGTCCTGTGATACCGCAGCGCTTATAAATCGTTCAATAGGCTCTTTCCAAGGATGCTGTGCTAATGGAAAAGCACCCCAGTGAACCGCCATTACTATTTTAATACCGGCATCAATCGCAGCCTGAATGGCTTCTTCTGGATACATGTGGATTTGGTGCCAATTCTCATTGTATTGACCGCATTCCATAATGCCAAAATCAAACGGACCAAGCCTTTCTCCAACTTCCTTAAAATGTGCACCGTATCCACTATCTCCAGAAAAGTAAATGTTTTCTTTGGGGGTTTTGAATGCCCATCCGGCCCAAAGTGATTTGGTCCTGTCCGTTAATCCTCTTCCAGAAAAGTGACGGCTAGGCGTGAAGGTAATTGTAGTCCCTTCAAACACTTCTTGTTCCCACCAGTCAAATTCATGAACCAAAGTCGGAGGCACTCCCCATTGAATTAAGTGCCTAGCACAACCAAGGGCCACATAGTATGCTTTTACTTTTGGTATGAGCTTCTCCATGCTTCTCAAGTCCAAGTGATCATAGTGATCATGGCTCAAGAGCATTAAGTCAATCGGTGGCAATTCATCAATAAGCGCTAACGTGTTTTTTGAAAAACGATTGATATTAAAAGGTGCAATTGGTGCCGCATTTGGACCGAACATGGGATCAATCAATATGGTCTTGTTATTGACCCTCATTAATAATACTGAATGACCAAACCAGATTATTTTGATTTCTTCGCTCGGTTTTAAAAATGCTTCATGATCAAAAACTTCGATTGGTAATGCTTTTTCCGGACTACGCCCTTTGTTATCTATAAATTGTTTGTTGAAGAACTTTGGCATCGCTCTCCAATTAAAACTCATACTGGTCTCTTCATAATTGACGAAAATACCATTCTTCCAATTTGGAGATTTACCATATTTCTTTAATAAATCGTCACTAATTTTACCGCCAAATTGCTTTATCATTAAATCAATTCTTTAATGGGGCACCCCCTAGGTGTGGGCAATTAATTAGTTTTTCAACACCTTTAAATGGCACTTCGGTCTTGTCGTAATTGAAGATTTGTCTTAAGTTGGTCGTGTAATTATTATCTCCCATACTCATGTCAACATCTTCCATAGTCATTTGACTAGGGTGCTCATAACCACATGCATGAGTAATCTGAACGATCTCTTTTCGAAGTGTTTTGACATACTGATAGAATCTTTCTGATTTTAAAGTGGTATTAATTCCAGCTTGCAACCATTTGTTTTGTGTGGCGATTCCAGCTGGGCAATTGTTGGTATGACAAGTTTGAGCCTGAATACAGCCAATCGAAAGCATCGCCTCTCGCGCTACATTAATTATGTCTGCCCCCATTGAGAGAGCCATTAATGCACTAGAAGGAAAACCCAGCTTACCTGCGGCAATAAATACTACCCGATCAGTCAAGTTCTTTTTAGCGAATATTTGATAGACTTGAGAAAATCCATAAATGAATGGCAAGGACACATGATTTGCAAAGGAGGGAGGAGCCGCACCAGTACCACCTTCGCCACCATCAATTGAGATAAAATCAGGACCCTTACCTGTTTTAACCATTAAGTCAGTCAACTCTTCCCACATGTCCATTTTACCAACAGCAGATTTGAATCCGACTGGCAGGCCTGTTTCTTGGGCCATGTCATCTATAAAGTTGAGTAGTCCTGGTATGTCAGAAAAAACCGTATGCCTAGAAGGTGAAACCACATCCTTATTCATTGGGATACCCCTGATTCCAGCGATTTCTTTTGTAATCTTAGAAGCTGGTAATACGCCCCCTTTTCCTGGTTTTGCACCTTGAGAAAGTTTGATTTCAATCGCTCGAATATAAGCATGTTTGTCCACGAGTGCTTTCATTTTATCCATTGAAAAAGACCCGTTATCATCTCTCACACCAAAATAGCCCGTGCCTATTTGAAAAATCACATCTGCACCATGCTGATGATGTTTTGATAGTGATCCTTCACCTGTGTTATGATAGCAGCCTGCTTTTTCAGCTCCTCTATTTAATGATTCAATTGCCTTTGCAGAAAGAGACCCAAAGCTCATGGCAGAAATGTTAACAATTGATTTAGGCCGATAAGGTCTTTTTCTACCATTATAATCACCCATGATCTTTGCACTAGGGATTAAGTCTGGACTTTTCGTATTAGGGTGACTTTTGGATACAGCATATGGAATCATTGTAGGATTTATGAAGATGTAACCTGGAGCAGATTGGTCCTGATCAGTACCAAAACCTTGGTAATTATTCGCGCTTTTCGAGGAAGCATAAACCCATGAGCGCTTACTTCTGTTAAAAGGTAGTTCTTCCCGGTTATTGGCAACAATGTACTGGCGTAATTCAGGTCCTATTTTCTCAAGAAGGTACCTTAGGTGACCAAAAATTGGGAAGTTATGACTGATTGTATGTTTTTTTTGGATGACATCTCTAATAGCGATTAATCCGAAAACAATTAGCAGCCAACCCCACCATGCTAATCCAGAAAAGAATATTGAAATGTCTTCCATTGATTTTTTTTTAGATACTCAAAGTAGTTGTTTTTTTGAAGAGGGCATAAAAAAAGACAACCCTAAGGTTGTCTTTTTTTGAGATTGTTCAATCTAGTTCCAACTAAAGTCACACCAGATTTGAAGATCTGATCCAATAGGAGAACCATCAGGAGGAGTTAGCGCATTTGAAGGCTTTGCCTCTTCCATATTATTCATGAAATTTTGAATCCTCACAGACATACCGAGTAAGTAAGCCTGATCAGATTTGTCAGCAGTTTGCATGTTTTGCTGATTTGCCATAATGAAAGACTGTAAGCCAAAGATGCCAACATTCCTTGCCTGAGCAGACGCTTGCCCACTTTGTGCTAATTTCATTAGGCTGTTTACATATTGATCAGCAACCATTCTTTGCAATTCTTTATTGTAACCTGTATGATCACCATCCATTACCGCAGACTGTAAGGCCTCAACTACTTCAATTAATCCTAATTGATTAGTATCCATGGCCTTCTGCTGTACCAATCGCGTAGCGCGCTGTGCATTAAGCATAAAGCCTATTGTTGCACCGGCAATACTTTCACCTGGAGCGACTGGATCAAACATAGGACCTGTCCTTACTTTGAAGGTCTCTCTTGATCGGCCATACCCTGGTGGGCGAGGAGGGATCATATCCAAAATGTGTTGAGGGAAAGCCAAGTTTTCAGGTTGAATCACATTTATCAAAGAAGCCAAGGCTGCCTTTTGCTCTTCTACAGGAACAATGTTATGTGCCGGTTGCGAATCGCCTCTTAATTTGTAGCTATAGTAAGAACCACCTAGTACTTTGGTAGCAGCCTCGAATTGATAGCGATGGATCATGTACATAGGAACCAATGCTTCTTCTAAAGTCGCCATTGGTGCACCCATAGGAATGTTCTTTTCCGAGAAGTTAGCCATTACTGCTTTTCTTACATCCATTAACCTATTTAATTCATCAGCAGGGCTTTTACCATTGTCCCATAAATGGGAAAAAGGATGGGCACCACCTGGCGCACGAGCATCCTGATCTGAAATGTTAAATAAGCCATCGGCAAATTGCTTTTCCATTATCTTATTTAATTCGTCTGCTTCATTTGTTTTTGAGTCAAATACTCTGTAGCCAAAATTAATAGCGGCCTTGTCCCAATCGCCAATTCCGACATCATAAGCATCTGACAAGTCAATTGCTCCATTGGTCAAATTAATCTGTGGATGTGGGTAATCCATCACCGATGCCCTGTTATTAAAACTTGACGCATAATTATGGTTCAAGCCGATTGTATGTCCAACTTCATGTGCTGACAATTGTCTCAATCTAGAAATTGCCATTTCTAATAATTTAGGATCTGGAGTTGTTCCGTTTTCATAAGGTGTTAATAAACCCTGAGCGATTAAAAAGTCTTGACGCACTCTTAATGACCCTAGACTTACATGTCCTTTAATAATCTCACCAGTTCTTGGATCAGTAATTGAAGAACCATAAGACCAACCTCGAGTTGATCGGTGGACCCATTGTATTACATTATAACGAACATCTAAATTATCTGCACCTTTAGGCATTTCTTTTACTTGAAATGCATTTTTAAAGCCAGCTGCTTCGTATGCTTCATTCCACCATTGTGCACCTTCAATCAATGCACTCTTTATTGGTTCTGGAGCACCCCTGTCCACATAATAGATGATAGGCTCAACAGCTTCACTTGTTTTTGCCCTAGGATTTTTCTTTTCTAACCTGTGCCTTCTGATGTATCTTTTAGTGATACTCGATTCGATTGGTGTCGCATAATCCATATAGCTAATTGCACCGTATCCTGCTCTTGCGTCATGTAATCTAGGTGTGTAATTATTATCCGGTAATTCAATGAAAGAATGGTGTGTTCTGACAGTGACAGCATCTGCAGTCGGAGTGACGCTTCTGATAAACCTACCATTTGCAGTACCTGCAAAAGTCAAAGTTGCCTCAAACTCAGAGTTTTTAGGGAAATTTTTCAAATTCGGAGGATAGATAGCTGAACGATTACCGTCTAGCCTATAGCTTCCTTCTCTTCTTAATCTACCCACAACACCATGGGAATCTCTTGTTAAAAAAGAAGTCATATCCACCAACATTTTACCATTCTCTTCTGCTTCAATTTTAAAAGCAAAAATTACAGATTCAGCAAATGCTTCATCCACAGCCCGAACTTCATCAGCATTATCGCTTGATGCGCGATAAGAGTAGTTCGGTTGCACCATGAATACTTTTGGGCCGACTTTTCTGAATTCAACAATCTTTGTACTACCTAGTTGACCTCGGTCTAAACCGATGTCATTAGATCCTATCCCTGCGGCCAATGAGCTTACATAAAGAAACTCTTGCTCAAGATTTTCAATTTCAAGAAAAACTTTACCACCTTTTTCATCCCAGTAATAGGTGAAATAGCCGTCTTTTTTTGTGGCATCCTTGGTTAGTTCTGAAATCGTTTTTTGTCCAAACAGACCTGAAAAGGTCATGGTCAGCATTATTGTAAAGAGTAATTTTTTATACATGGGTTCGAATTGTTAGAAATTGATTTGAAAGCCTTCAATATAAGAAGAGTTTCAATACCGGCACAGTCTTTTATATTTGTGTGGTTTCTGATTATAAATCCCAAAACTTACAAAATGAAAAAGCCATTAATAATTGCGTTATTTTTTATCATTCTATATTCAAATGGGCTAATTGCTCAAAAAAGAGCTTTGACACATGATGATTACGATGGGTGGAAAAGTATCGGAAGTAATCGAATAAGTGATAATGGACAGTGGACCTTATATACCGTTAATCCTCAATTAGGGGATGGTGCTTTAGAAATTAAAAACTTAGGCAACACTACTTCCTTTTCCATTGCGAGGGCAAAGGATTTTCAATTTTCCGCTTCAAGTAATTACGTAATTGCCCGAGTGAGCCCTGAATATCAAAAAGTGCATGATTTAAAAATAGCGAAAACAGCTGCTTCTAAAATGCCTAAAGATTCTCTCTTCATTGTAAACCTATTGAATGGGGAGATAGATAGAAAAGCTAGAGTAAAATCATATAAGATGGCTACAGAGTCAAGTGATTGGGTGGCTTGGTTGTATGAAAAACCTTTGAAAGCCAAGAATAAAGAAAAAGGAGATTCTGCAAAAGTTGTAAAGAAAACAAAGTCAAAAGGCACAGAATTAGTACTGCATAATATGGCATCAGGAGAAGAACATCATTGGGATGGCGTTATGGCTTATTCAATAAGTGAAACCGGCAATTACCTTTATTTTGAAAAAGACGAAGCTGATTCCTTGAACCCTGCAGGAGTTTTTGCCTACAATATTAAACAAGGAGATCTTGTCACAATCCACTCAGGCCTTGCGAATTATGACAAGCTAAGTACCGATAAATCTGGAGAACAATTGGCTTTTATTGGAACCGCTTCAGAAACAAAAGAGAAGAACAAGTATTTCAATTTGATGCATTGGAGCGCAGGAGATAAAGTTGCAACAACATTAGCTGATACATCGACAATGGGGATGCCGAATGCTTGGATGGTCAGTAGTCGCGCTAACCTAAATTTTTCTGAAAGTGGGAAGCGCCTTTTCTTTGGTACGGCTCCAAGACCTTTTGAATATGATTATGAGTCGGATACCACTTTATTGAAGAATGAAAGGCCTGACGTTGATGTGTGGTCTTGGAATGATCCTTATATCCAGCCAATGCAAAAATTGAATTCAGGAAGAGATAAGAACAAGTCATATACAGCTATTATAGACCTGAAATCTAAGCAAATGACGCAGCTAGGTGGACTTTCCTTAGAGAGTATTAGAGTTGATTATAAAAAGGACTTGGACTTTGTAGTTGGAATGAATGATCAGCCTTATCGCATGCAAATGACATGGGATACACAAATTCCTCGTGATTATTATTTGGTTGATGTGAAGACCGGTGAGGCCGATCCTTTATTGACAACTAAAGGGAGACCGAGTGTTTCTCCTGAAGGTAAATATGCTACTTGGTTTAATCCGGAGGACAGGCATTGGTACATGATGAATATAAAGACTAAAGCCATTTCTAATCTTACAATTGATATGGGAGTTAATTTTTACAATGAACTGCATGATTCGCCTTCTATGCCTAATCAATATGGATCAGCAGGTTGGGTTGATGACGACAAAGCATTCTTAGTCTATGATCGCTATGATATATGGAAATTTGACCCAACAGGGAAGAATCAACCAATGAATATTACTAATGGTTTTGGCAGATTGAATGACCTCACGATTAGGTATAACAGATTGGACAGAGAGCAAAATGCAGTTCCTTCAAAAGGAGAAATGTTGTTGACCGCTTTTCATAATTGGACCAAGCAATCAGGCTATTATACTGGCAATCATACTAAGTCAGAAGACCCTACTAAAATTGTAATGGATGACTTTAGGTTTTATGGTATGAGCAAGGCAAAGGATTCTGATCAAGTTGTATTAAGAAAGTCAAGCCACACTTTATTCCCTGAAGTCTGGACTGCAAATAGCTACAATTTAGACGGTCTAAAAAAACTAACGAATGTAGGGCAGCAATTAGACAACATCAATAGAGGCTCTGCTGAATTGATTGAATTTAATTCTTTAGAAGACGGGGAAACAATGCAAGCCATATTGTACAAGCCAGAGAATTTTGATCCTAATAAGAAGTATCCAATGTTGGTGTATTTCTACGAGAGAAGGACCAATTCATTACACAGTCATATGAACCCTTCTCCTAGTAGATCAACGATTAATATTCCTTATTATGTGAGTAATGATTATTTAGTTTTAGTACCAGATATTAAATATGAAATAGGTTATCCAGGACAGAGTGCCTATAATCATGTGATTCCTGCGACTAATGCAGCTGTCAACTTAGGTTTTGTTGATAAAGAAAAAATGGCAATCCAAGGTCAAAGTTGGGGAGGCTATCAAGTGGCGTATTTAGTTACTAAAACAGATATGTACGCAGCTGCAGGAGCGGGTGCTCCTGTGGTGAATATGACGAGTGCTTATGGCGGTGTACGTTGGGGGTCAGGCATGAGTCGCATGTTCCAATATGAGAAAACGCAGACAAGATTAGGTGGGACGCTTTGGGACAAGCCTTCTAGGTACATTGATAATTCACCATTATTCAGAGCTGATGAAATCACAACACCGATGTTTATTATGCATAATGATAAAGATTCAGCGGTGCCATGGTACCAAGGGATAGAATTTTATATGTCCTTAAGAAGACTGCAAAAACCGGCTTGGATGGTAGTTTATAATGATGAAGTACATAATCTAAGTAAGCGTAAAAACATGATGGACCTTTCTATCAGGATGACACAATTCTTTGATCATTATTTGAAAGGAGCACCAGCTCCGGCCTGGATGGTTGGTGGTCTTCCTGCAACATTGAAAGGGAGAACACTCCGTTATGAATTGTCAGAAGAATCTCCTGAGGCAGTACAAGGAACAGGTCAGAGTTTGATGAAAGAGAAAACAGGTAAAAAAGGTTCTAAATAATAAGATATCAATTTATTATGGAGAAGGTCGCTTTAGTTTTATTGAGCGATTTTTTCCCTTTCCAAGCTGGCCCATTTTTTAACCATGCTTATTTGCTCAGTGTTGAGTTTAGCATCCCAATGCACCCTGCGGTAGCTTGGAAGGGGCATCTTTTTGGCTTCTAGTTCTTCAACCATTTCCTCTAATTTATGGTCCCTTCGCCTTTTAGAATATGCGCCCCATTCGGAGAAATTTAATTCATCTCGACCCTCTACCATATGGTCATTGATCCACCAAGAGACTGGCGCAATATTACTATACCAGGGGTATATAGGCTGGTTGGAATGACAGTCATAACATGCGGTCTTGAACAGTGTATTCAGTTCGCCAGTTACAGAGAGTACTGATAGCATGTCTTTGTTAAGGTCTATCGGTTCGGCCATTTTTTCTGGACGACTGATGAATTGGATGATTACCATCCCTACAAAAAGTGTGTAGATGATGTATTTGATTGCCTTTTTCAACATGTTTTTAGTTTAAAAAGGAATATACAAAAAAAGCCCGGTGACCAACCGAGCTTTTTTTATGGACTAATGTTCAAGTTAATTTGCTTTACCCTTTACAATACGGGCAGGAGCACTGGTCACATTAACGGACCTAGGTACATCTATATTATGGCTTTGAGCGAATGCAGTTCCGGTATAGAATGGAGCAATTACTCCTCCACCAAGACTTGCTGTTAACTTTTTAAGGCTAATTTTATCCATTACCTGCTCCAATGACTTGTATACGTAAATAGCAAAAAGGAAGGGGCTTAATTCCAGGTAATGTCCCAAATGGGCTTAGACCCTAAAAGATGCTCTACGAAATAATTCCATCTCTTTTTGACAAAGTATTTTGAATAGTCTCCTCTATAGCCATGTCTTTGGCTGGGGATAATTAATAGATCAAATTCTTTATCGGCTTTTATAAGTGCTTCCGCCATTTTGAAAGTAGCTGAAGGATTAACATTCTCATCAATTCCTCCATGGACTAGGAGTAATTTACCCTCAAGGTTCCCAGCCATTGTGACGTTCGACACTTGATTATACAGTGAGTCCACTGGCCAACCCATGTACATTTCAGGCCACCATGCTTTCTCCATTCTAAAATCATGATCGCCGCTGCTTGCTACTGCTACTTTGTAGAAATCAGGAAACTCCAAGACAGCATGACCAGCATCATAACCTCCTGCTGAGTGTCCAAAAATCCCAACACGATCGGCATCAAACCAAGCGTATTTTGCCCCAAGTTCCTTGATGGTGCTGACATGTTCGGTTAAGTTCTTGCCCATGTTGCGATATGAATAGTTGTGAAACTTCTTAGATCGACCAGAAGAACCCATGCCATCGATTGATACAACGATAAACCCTAACTCTGCTAAGGGCTGATTGTTTCTCGAAATGGCCGTACGGAAATTTCTTGGAAACATTTGAGTATGAGGACCGGTGTAGCTGTTGTCAATGACAGGATAGGACTTTTTAGGGTCAAAATTACTAGGCTTCCACATGGCACCATAAATAATTGTTTTTCCATCTCTTCCCAATGATTCGAAAACTTCAGGAGCTTTCCATCCTTTGGCAGTGATCGTACTAACATCTGCCTTCGTTATTTCCTTAATAATTTTTCCATTCTTTGAATTTCTTAAAACAGAGATTGTTGGTTGTCCAACCTTTGAGAAATTATCAAAAAAGTACTGGTTATCTGGTGATAAACTCACTTCATGATGGGCATTTTCTTCTGTAAGTAATCTCAAGTTTTTCCCGTTTAAATCTATTCTATAAAACTGAGTGTGATAAGGATTCCGACCTTCTTCACGTCCAGAAGCTCTGAAGTAAATGGTTCCTTTGTCTTCGTCTACCTCGACTATGCTATCAATGAAGTACTCTCCTGAGGTAATTGGTTTGGATTGATTAGTAATTATATCATGACTATATAATTGTCTCCAACCACTTCTCTCTGAAAGAAAAAGCAGTTGATTACTGTCTTCAAGAGCCATGTACATGAAATTATCAATATTGGTCTTACTGGTTTCGTTGATCAATTCTTCGCTCGTCTTTGAATTCAAGTCAATCTTTTTTACATGTAACGCTTGATAACCCCTTTCAGAATAGTTTGCGTAAAGTACGCCAGACTCTTTGGACCAACGATGACTGGTGCCATTTACATGGGTACCTCGTTTTAAGTCTGTTTTGACTTCTCTTTTATTGTCAATATCATAAAACACCGGAGTCACCAATACCATTGCAGTATCTCCTGGAGAACCTCTATAATAGGAGAGAAGCTTTGGTTTGTAAAGTTCATCTTGACTCCAATCTAAGAGGTACATTTTTTCTGCAGTTCTTAAATCAATGAGATTAGTTCTAATCCACTTAGAATCTGGAGACCAATTGACGTTAAACCGCCTTGGACGTTCTCCATTTTCACCTTCTATCATGTCTCCCCAACCATAGGAACTGGCGTATTCATAGTTTTTTTCTCCCTTGGTACTCAATTGAAATTCTTCATTTGTGGCAGTTGACTTTATAAAGAGATTATAATCTTTGGAGTATGCAATCCATTTACCATCTGGAGATTTAGATTCAAATAGGTTTCTTTCGGGCCTTTGACGGTTGACTTCAGTTACATTGCTAGAGGATAAATCTATGTTGTAAGTTTTGCCCTTTAATTGAAAGCTAGCGCTTCCCTCTTCAGGGAATTGGAGGTCGTTGAAAGGCAAGGCAGTAGCAACTACCGCTTCATTGATAAGAGCAGAAAGGTCGTGGGCCACTATTTGATGATCAAATAAAGAAGTGATATTTCCTTTTGGTGTCGATACTTTTCTAAACTCTTTTCCTGCATTGCTGTAATGTGCATAGGCTAGCCCTTCACCATCTTGCATCCATCGTGGAGCTGGTGAAATGTTGAAAATAGTCTTATTGTTAGTCTCCTGATAAAGAAAGCTTATGGCACGCTCGTAATCAGAGTGCCTAATTTCTTGTGCAATGAGGACGAAATTAGAAAGTAAAAAAAATGCTAAGAAAAGTGTTCTTGATTTGTGAGCTACCATGGTAAACCAATTGTTTATATGGTAATTACAGAAATAAAATGATGAATTCAATCAATTTTGTATAGGCATAAAAAAACCAAGCATTATTTTATAACACTTGGTTTAACTTCTGTTATTATCAATATTATGCTTTAGTCACTTCCAATAACCTGCCATTAATATCAATGTCTTTGAACTTCTTAGGAAGAGAGCTAGATGAACCTGACTCAACTTCAAAATAAGACCTAGAATCTTGTACATCAATTGTTCCGATGCTGTGCTTTTTCAATCCTGACTCATCACAAATGAAACGAAGGAGGTTGGCTTTATTTACATGTTCTTTTTTACCGATGTTCATCATGAAACGTACAGTGTCCCCTTTAGGAGCTAAATTGGCTTTTGATTCATCTCGGCTAGCATTACTTCTATCGCTACGTTCATTTCTGGGACGTTCACTTCTTCGACTACCTTTTCTATCTGAATACCTGTCAGAGCGCTCTCCACCTCTTCGGCTGTCATTCCTTTCTCCGCTTCTTCCTTCACTACGGTCGCGGCTATCATTTCTTCTTCCTTCGCCGCGATCGCTTCTGTCACTTCTTCTTCCACCGTCACGCTCGTTTCTACGTCTATCTGTACGTTTCGACCTAGAATTGTCATCGCGACCACCACCTTTACCAGTATCGTTGAGGTCCCTATTGCTAGAATTACTTCCCAGCTTATTCATCTCAATGGCAACTAGTCTTTGGATTAACTGTTCTTTTGTAAACCCTTCAAACAATACTTCTACTTTAGTAAGTACTTCAGTTGGAACCTTATCGGCTTCTATGCTAGTGAGTGTTTCAGCCCATTTTTGAATTCTGGTTTCCTGAATGTCACCGGCATTTGGAACGTCAATTTTTGTGAATTCAATTTTCAATCCATTGCTGAATTGTTTGATTCTTGATAAATCTCTTCTGGTCGCTAGAGACAATGAAATCCCTAATTGGCCTGCACGGGCCGTTCTACCACTTCGGTGTGTATAGTATTCAGGGTCTTCAGGCATTGAATAATGAACAACATGCGTGATGTCCTTTACATCAATACCTCTTGCCGCAACATCTGTTGCAGCTAAAAGGTTAATAGTATGGCTTTTAAACATACCCATTACCTTGTCTCTCTGGTTTTGAGTCAGATCACCATGAATAGCATCAATGGCATAACCCATTTTCCTCAAATCAGCAGAAAGGTCCTGTGTATCCATTTTAGTTCGGCAGAAGATTATGCCTCGCATGTTTGGATCAATGTCAATAAACCTTCTTAATACTTCTTGCTTGTCGCTTGCCTTAATGAAAACGTACTTGTGGCTAATGTTTTTGTTGACTTCATCTTTGCTTCCCACTTGAACCTCAATAGGGTTTTCCATGTAGTTCTTGACAATCCGTCGGATGTCTTTTGACATGGTAGCAGAAAAAAGCCAAGTAGCATTATCCTCAGGGGCGAAGGTTAATATTTTATCAATATCTTCTTTAAAACCCATATTGAGCATTTCATCTGCCTCATCTAATACTAAATGTGTTATTTTAGATAAGTCAATGGCTCTCCTTTTTACTAGGTCAATTAAACGACCTGGAGTAGCAATGATAATGTGTCTTGAACGCCTAAGTTCTTTGATCTGGCCCATGATATTGGCACCGCCATAAACGGCAACAACACCTAGACCTTTTTTGTATTTCGAAAATGCTTTGACTTGTTCAGCAATTTGCTGACCAAGTTCACGAGTAGGAGCCAAAACCAACGCTTGGGTATGATTCGACTCCATATCGATGGCTTCTATTAATGGCAAACCAAATGCCGCGGTTTTACCGGTACCTGTTTGCGCCAGCCCGATAAAATCGGTATTAACGCCTAACAATTGTGGGATAGCCTTCTCTTGAATTTCTGAAGGTGTCTCAATGCCTAGTTCTGGTAGGGCTTTTAGGATGTCTTGGGATAAGCCCAAGTCTGAAAAATTACTCAAATCTGTATTGCTTAAAATGCGGGTGCAAAGGTACGTGAAATTAATTGACTTTCAGTGCCTTACTAAAATATAACTTTAATGTCGGATGGGAAAGCTCAGCGCACAATTTTTACTCAATTTTGGTTAGTTTAGAGCTTGAGCCATGTCATAGGCAGGTAAGGCTTGTTGAATTTAACAATCATGAAAAATATTTTCCTCTTCCTTTTTGTTTTAAGTTTTAATGCTCTTGGGCAGCAAGCGATTCTCTTAGAGAATGCCAGTCTCATAGATGGAACCGGTGGTTCGATTCAAAAAGGATATAATATTCTTATTGCTGGTGATAGTATTCACTCGGTGCTTTTTAAAGGAGCAACTATACCATTG
>Ga0209223_10000318_pt1 | contig 55337 bp, 58 predicted proteins | sample COG_06_FD_184750 | JGI IMG/M metagenome (GOLD analysis project Ga0209223, IMG submission 184750) | Pelagic Microbial community sample from North Sea - COGITO 998_met_06 (SPAdes) (version 2) | ecosystem: Environmental > Aquatic > Marine > Neritic zone/Coastal water | place: Helgoland, sampling... | reverse complement strand
CTAAGTATGGAAGAGATAACTGCTGAAAGCATCTAAGCGGGAAACTCACCTCAAAACTAGTTCTTCCTATAGAGCCGTGGTAGACCACCACGTTGATAGGCTGGATGTGGAAGCGCAGTAATGCGTGCAGCTGACCAGTACTAATAGCTCAATTGGCTTGATTTATGCACTGAAAAAAATTTTACTAAAAAAACTATAGATGTTGACAGAAAATCAAATATTTAAAAATCTTAAAAAAATTAAGATTAAAGAAAATTTTATTGTTATTCACTCAGATATTACTGGCTTACTTTTTAAAAACTTTACTATAGAAAAGCTTTGGAAAATAATTTTTAAAGGATTGGGGGAAGACAAAACTTATATCTTTCCAACTTTTACCTTCAAAAATAAAAAAAATTCTTGGAATCTTAAAAAGTCAAAAAGTGAATCTGGTATTTTGTCAGAATATTTTAGAAAAAATATAGCATCAAGAAGAACAATTCATCCAGTACATTCAGTAGCAGTTTATGGTAAAGATCAACATAAGATCCCTAACCATGATTGCAAGTCTAGTTTTGGAAGAGGATCAACCTGGGAATGGATATGCAATTCAAAAGAAGTTTGTAATTTAGGGCTTGGATTGAATTTAAATGGAGGTGGAACTTTTTGTCATTATTCAGAGGAAAAAATTAAAATTAGCTACCGAGAATTTAAAAATCTAAATTTATCTATAGTTGGAAAAGATAACAAAAAAATTAAAAAAAAATTTAGTTATTTTTCAAGAAAAAACAAAATTATGAATAATTGGAATAAGTGTGAAAAAGATTTAATAAAAGCAAAGCTGATTAAAAAATTTTTATTTAAAGAAAATAACTATAGAATAATCAAAATGAACACTTTTAAAGTAACAAATTTTATTTTAAAAAAAATTAAAAAAGATAATTATTATTTAACTAATAAAAATTTATCTTCTTAGTTTGATTATAGAGACAGATAAACCAACACCAAATCCACAAAGTACAATTTTTTTATTTTTGTTCAATTTATTCATATTTTCTGAAATTAAAACAGGAATTGATGTCGAAACTAAATTGCCATATTTTTCATAGTTAGAAGGTATAAAAATTTTTTTATTTATTTTAGACTTAATTAAATTTATTACTATTCTTCCTGCCTGATGCAAATACAAACCATCAATATTCTTTAAGTACTTTTTTAGTTCAGGTATCACGTTATTTAATGCCAAGGATACTACGGCGGGTCCATTCATTTTAATTTCTTTTCTTTTAAAGATTAAATCTTTTTGAGTATTAATAATATTTAAGTTTCTTCTTGCTAATAATTTAAAACCATTTTTTTTATATTTTATAATTGTCGCTGATGCACCATCACTAAATAAAGGTCTAATTGATCTATCATTTTTATTAATAAATTTTGAATATGTATCGGCTGTTACTATTAATACTTTAGATTTTTTATCGTTATTAATTATATTATAGGATAAAATTATTGCATCAACATAACCTGTGCAACCTGAATTTAAGTTTATACAAAATACATTTTCAATATTCAGGTTACTAGATAAATAATTGGATATACCTGGAAATTTTATTGACGGAGTATTTGTAACACTAATTATATGAGTTATTCTGCTAATATCACTTGGCTTTAATTTTTTGCAGACCTTTAATGCCAAGCTTTCAGAGTTTTCATTTTTAGACGCTAAATATCTTTTGTTTATGCCTGTTAATTTTTTTATTGAATTTTTTTTTAAAATTAATTCTTTTTCTAACTGTCTGTTAGGTTGTATTTTTTTTCCAAGCACAAAACGAATTTTTGAAATATCTATCATTTAATTATTATCTTTTGTAGGTTTGTCTTTTTATTATTTATAATTTTAATAATTTTTTTTAAATAAGATTTATCTTTATAGATATTTTTTTTTACGCCAATAAAATTTGCATTAATAACCTTTTTACCCATTTCATTGTTTACTATTCCCAAGGTTATTACATTAACCCTAAACCCCCTTTTCATTTGTTCGTTTCCTAAAATTTTAGCTGCAAAATTAAGCCCGTTTTTTGCAATGCTATAATATGCACTACCTGTTTTAGTTGTTTCTGCAGCAATTGAAGAAATAAAATATATTGAGGCCCCTTTATTTAAAACTTTATTCTTTAAAAACAGATGAGCAGCTAATAAAGGAATTTTTAAATTTTGATTTAAAACTTTTTCAAAGTCACTGCTAACATAGCTGGTCAGAAATGAAGAAGAAAAATTTCCATTAAAAATAATAATATTATCAAACTTTTTATTTATTCTTTTAATAATATTTTCAATATTTTTTTGAGTATAGCTATTAAGTAAATAATTTTTTTTATAAATTTTAGATTTTGTTCTACTTATATTTTCAACATTTTTAATTTTTTTTGCAAGTTCAATTGCAATATTACTAGAACCACCAAAAAAAAGATTTGTGGTCATTTTAAGGTTTTAATAATTAAGTTATTCAAATCTCCAAAAGTTTTTAGTTTATCAAATTTTTTGTAATCTAAACTTTTATTATATTTTTTGTCAATTAGAGTAATTAGATTTATTTTAGTCATAGAGTCCCAATTATATTTAGCTAAGGGTAAATTTTCTTTTAAATCACTTTTAGATTCATTAAAAGATTGAGCAATCAAATTAATATGTTTCATAACAATAAAAATATATTAAATGTATCAATATAAGAAATAAAAGAGTAGAAAAAAAAACTTTAAACTTGTCTTTATACTTTTTCAAGACCAACAGATAATTTTGACCTCACAGCCTCAGTTTGTTGTGTAGATTGATTTGATGGAGCTTTAGTAGGGATTTAAAAAATTTTCAATATTTTTATTTAATTTTTTAATTTTTTTTTCTTCATTCTTAAAATCATTTAATAATACAAAATTTGGTTTTTTTGGAAGTTCTGCTTTAATATCTTTGCCAATAACATTTTTTATTTTTCCTAGATATAATTTTTTTTTGTTTCTTTTTTTTATTAAATCATAAGATGTTTTTATATACACCTCATAATAATTATTTATATTTTTTCGGTTCCAATTTCTAATTTTATGAAACATTGCAATTGTCCCAATGATAACATTTATGCCTTGATTAGAAATTTTTTTACAAAGTAAAGCATAACTATAAGCATAATTAAGTCTATTTTTTTTATCAAATTTATTTAATTCAAAAATTTTTCTAAGATCATCTCCATTAATTAAAATAGATGAAATTTTTTTTTTGTCAAAATTTTCTTTTATTTTTTTTGCGAAAAAAGATTTCCCTGAGCCTGATAATCCAGTAACCCAAATTACAACACCTTTATTATTTTTTTTTTTCATTATATTTTTTTTAAACAGTTTGGTAATGTTTTTTTTAAAAGCCAAATATTTTCTATTGTTTCTAAATCTTCTTGATTTTTTATTGTCATATTTTCAAGTGCAAAATAAAAAATTTTATTTTTTTTAAACATTCTATTAATAACTGCGTATCTTTTTTTGTTATCTTCAGGAAGTTGAAATACGCTATAAGCAACAATACCATCTAAACTTTTCAGTTCTTTTATAACTTGATCTAGAATTTTGTGACATCTTGGCATTGCGTATTCACTTGCACTCAAGTTATAGAGTAGATTATTTTTTTCACAAAAGTCTCTAATAACTAAATTTTGAATATTTTGTGGGACTCTTTCCCCCATAAAGTGTCTACTAAAAATATATCCTCTTATTCTAATCATCTGTCTTTGGTAAATGATATTTCATACCAATTTTTGATGCTACTCTTAAAGTAATAGGTTCAAAAAATTCACCTATTTTTTTATCTCCATAGGGACTATAAATACTTTTAAATCTACAGTTCATAGACCATCTAGTTTGACTTTCTTTATTAATTATATTCCCATGTGGCAATGCTTGATTAAAAATCAAAATTTCCCCAAAGTTAATCTTAATCCACTCAACATCATTCTTTATTGATTTATAAAAATCTAAACTACTTTGACCAACATATTTGTGGAAATTTTTATGAATCTTTTTGTATTTTTCAGGCTTTAATAGATACATTGTTTTAGAAGAAAAGCAGTTTACCAAGGGTATCCATACCACAACTTCAAAAGGTGAGTCTCCGGACCAAATATCTGAATGAATAGGCAATAAAGAACTGGAATCCTTAGGTAGTTGAATACTTAAATTTACCCTTGATTGCATAGCAAGCTCATTGCCTACTAGAGCAAATAACGGCTGTTTTGCACTGTAGAAGTAATTTCTTTTAAAATCTTTATCATCATTAATATATTTAATAAGCTTAAGTCTGAATTTATTAAGATTTTTTACACTTAATTTTTTATGAATATTATTTAAAAAGTTTTCAAAGTCCTTATCTTTTGGTTTAGATATTTTTAGTATTTTAGATGATTTTTCAACTATTAAATTTCTTATATAATTTAAATGAGTAAGATCTTTTTGTTTAGAAATTACATAACCATTTTTTAAAAGTTTTTCACCTAGTTCAGCTTCATTTTTATTTAAGTAATTTGTCATTTTGATTTTTTAATAATCTAAACTATTTGAAAATTTTTTTTAGTCAAAATCGTTATTATTTGAATACAAAATATATTAATTTAAAAGAATATCAAGAATATTCAAAATGGAGATTAAACCTTAACACTTTTTGCTTCCTGAGAAGAAATATTGATTGTTGAACCATTTAAAATATCAGACTCAGGTTTTAATAAATATTCTATGTTTTTCATTATTTGTTTTGCTGAGTAAGGTTTTTTTTTTAAGACTCTTTTAAAAATTAATGGTTTATTTTTTTTTAATCTATCCAGTGAACCTTTTTTAGAGGTAAAAAAGGAAGGGACCACTAACTTTGAAATAACATTATCTTTATAAAAAAATTTACTTAAATTTTTATTGTAGTTAAACAATACACTTTTTGCAGCTGAGTAGCCAAGATATCCTACTGTCTCTGAGCCCGCTAAGGAACCTATCATGATAATATTAAGTTTTTTATTCTTAATTTTATTTTGGATAATTCTTTTATTAATCTGATAAACTGAAAAAAAATTTACATTAAAAAGTTTTATTAATTTATCTACATCAATAAATTTAGATCTATAACCAAAGCCACCTCCAGTGCAGTGTATTATGTGATCTATTTTTTGTTTTTTTAAAAAAAATTCAAGTTTTGAGCTAAGTTTAATTTCTTTCATAGGATTATAATGAAAAATATTCTTTTTTTTTATTGTTTTGCTAGTAAGTCCTAAAATATTGTATTTTTTAGAGTCCAAAAAATTAAACAACTCTAGACCCAACCCCTGAGAACATCCGTTAATTAAAATTGTCTCTTTTTTTGTCATTAAATACCCACACTTTTAGAACCAGAAAAATAATAATCTCCCTTGTATTTTATATGCTGAAATAGTTTTTTCCATTCCTTTTCGTGTAAAATGGTTGTTCCAGTGAGTGTCCATTTTAAAAACTTTAATCTTTCAAAGTCATTAACATATGCAGGAATTGTTATGTGAGACTTTTTTGAAATAAAGCTGATTTTTTTTATTATTTGAATAATATCCCTCAAATTATAAATATAAATAGAGTTATGTGCATGCACAAAGTCAAAACTTTTTCTTTTAAATTTTATGTTTTTAAAAGAGTCAATAAATTTTATTTTTGATCTTACCTCTTTCATAGACTTTGATATTGGATATGTATGATCCTCTATTCCAGTTACTTTTATCCCTGGTATTAAATCCTGCAAGTCTTTTAAAAAAAATCCTTTTTTGCATCCTATGTCTAAAACTTTTGAATGTTTGTTGAGTTTATATCTAGTGATTATTTTTTTTAGAAAAATTTTCCATCTCCCATCATATTTATATCCACCAAAACCATTTATTCTATTTCCATCATAAAACTCCTTGTCAAATCTATTAGCAATAATTCTGTTTACGATATTTTTATTATTCAAAATATATAAATTCATAATCACCATTGTAATTATTTTTCTTAAAAAACCAGATCCAATCTTCAAAGTTTAGAAAAGTTTTGCATGTAAGAGCCCAGCATTGAAAATTAAAGAGCTCCTTCTCATTTCGATAGCTTTCAACCATTATATAAGAGTGAAGACCAACTCTTGTTATTTCCTTTAAAGAGATTGAAAGCTCTTCCAAAGATAAATTATGAAGAGAGCCAAGTGATATAACTAAGTCAAAATTTTTATCAGAATAAGGAAATTTTTTTTCAGCATTTCCAATTGATATGAGATCTTTAATTTCACTCTTAGAATTATCAATTGCATACTGGGATACATCAAAACCAATAATATTAAGCTCGGGTTCAATTTGAAGCATTTCATATATTAAAAAACCTTTACCACAACCAACATCTAATACCTTCGAGCCAGCTTTTAAATTATATGTTTTTATTAAATCTAGTGCCACTGGTTTCCATCGACCAGGTATAAATTTATAACCACCATACCCATATTTTCTTTCACCATCCCAGTAATCTTCACCATATTTTTTTGCAATCTTGCTACATTCAACTTTTTCATTGATCATTCTTTCAATATAATTTCTTTTTGTTTGTTGATGTAAAGGATTTACAAAGTTTTTAAGAGTTCCCATAAACTTATATTTTCTTTAAACAGTTCGGCAATGTTTTTTTTATAAGCCACATATTTTCAATTTTTTCTAAATCTTCTTGATTAACAAGTTTCATATTTTCGAGTGCAAAATAAAATTTTTCATGTTTTTAGATAAATCTTTAAAACTTAATCCACTATAATCAAGCAATTCCCGTTGTGTTCCATATTTTTCTAAAAATTTATCTTTTAAACCCATAATTTTTATATCAGCTTTCTTTCTTGTACTAGAAAGTTCAGATGAAAATTCTAGTATAGATGATCCAAAACCACCAGCTTTAACATTTTCTTCAACAGTTATAATTTTTTTTGAATTTATTATAATCTTACTCAAAAAAGTCTTATCTAGCGGTTTAATAGTAGAAAAATGAGCCACTCCACAATCTATATTTTCAGATTTTTTTAAAAATTTACAAGCTTCTAAGGCAATATGGTTAGTTATTCCTGTGGTTATAAAATAATAGTCTTTAGCTTTTTTTAGCTTGATTGCCTTTCCAATTTTAGATTTAAATTTTTGAGTAATTATTTCTTCACCACCTCTAGCTATTCTAACATACAATGGTCCTTTTAAATTTACAGAGTCGAGCATTAGATTTTTCATTTCGTGTGCATCACTTGGTGATATTATTGTCAAATTTGGTATAGATCTCATAATAGAAATATCTTCAATAGCTTGATGAGTTGGTCCTAAAGGCGCATAAACTAGACCACCACCATTGCCTATTAAGGTAACTGGTAAATTATGAAGACAAAGGTCAATTATCACTTGCTCATAACATCTTCTTGTAATGAATGTTGCTATGGTATTCACATAAGGTCTAAAATTTTCAAATGCCATTCCTGCTGCTAGTCCAATAATTGATTGTTCTGCAACTCCTTCCATAAAAAATCTATCTGGGTATTTTTTTTTAAAAGAATCTAGAACTCCAGGTCCTAAATCAGAACCTATAAAAATAATTTTTTTATTTTTTTTTGCCAATTCATAAATTGTATTTAAACATGTCTGTCTCATAAATTATTTTTTTTCTAAAAATTTATTGATTTCCTTAACTTCTTTTTCTGTAAAAGAATTCTTATGATGCCAATATGGATTATTTTCTGCAAAAGGAAAGCCTTTGCCTTTTATAGTATGACAAATCAGTGCTATTGGTTTGTCCCTATTTTTTTTTATTTTTGTAAAATATTTTTTTAAATGATTAACGTTGTGTCCATTAACTTCAGAGACCTTGTATCCAAAACTTTCTAATTTAAATCTTAAAGGTTCTAAGTCCAAAATTTCTTTTGTTTTCCCATAAGATTGGATTTTATTATAATCGATTATTATATGAAAATTATTTAACTTGTGTTTTGATGCTATCATTGATGATTCCCAAAAAGATCCCTCGTTTATTTCACCATCACCAACAATCACAAAAGTTTTATAATTTAGTTTATTAAGTTTTGCGCTTATGGCCATTCCCACTCCTATTGCTGGTCCGTGTCCTAAAGCTCCAGTAGAAGCTTCCACACCAGGTACTTTGCCATATTCAGGATGGCCACCTAAGATTGAATTAAATTTACTTGCTGATCTTAAAATTTTTTTAGCAAAAAATTTTTTATCAGCTAATAATGCATATAGTGCTAAACACCCATGTCCTTTACTAAGTATTAATCTATCTCGAGTCTTATCCTTAGGTTTTTTTGGGTTATATTTCAAAAAATTATCATATAGAACTCTTAGTATTTCTATTAAAGACATGGCTGAACCCATATGACCTCTGCCACCTCCAAATAAACACTCTACAACAAGTGACCTAAGATATAATGACCTCTTGTCTAATTTAATTGTTAACTCTACTTTTTTTTTCATCATTTTTAAGAATAAAAATTATTAATTGTTTTGCAAATATACAGAATTTCATTTTTTTTCAAATATTGATTAATAGGTAAGGTTAAAATATGTTTAGATTGCTTCTCAGTTTTTGGAAAAGCACCTTTTTTATAACCTAAAAATTTAGATGCAGTCTGTAAATGTATTGGCACTGGGTAATGAATAGTTGTATCTACACCTTTATTTTTTAAGTACTTTTTTAATTTATCTCTGTCATCCACCTGAATTACGAATGTATGATAAGTGTTAAATTCATCTTTTTTTTCAATTGGAAAATATATCTTTTCTAGGTTTAAGTGTTTTAAATATATGTCAACATTTTTTCTTCTTAAATTTATCACTTTTTTTAAACTATTTAATCTAAAATTCAAAACTGCTGCCTGTAAGTGGTCCATTCTAGATACATATCCAAAATTTTTTACATCATCCCTGCTTTCTTCCATTCCATGAGTTCTAAGGTTTTTTATTTTGTCATAAATATCTTTATTATTTGTTGTTAAATAACCCGCATCACCAATAGCATTTAAATTTTTAAGAGGGTGTGCTGAAAAACATCCCACATCACCCCAGGCTCCTGACATTTTATCTTTATATTTTGACATGATTGCTTGAGCACAATCTTCAATAACAGGAATTTTGTATTTATTTGAAATATTCATAATTTTGTCCATTGCACACATCCTGCCTGTAAGGTGCACTGGCATAATAGCTTTTGTTTTATTGGTAATTTTTTCTTCAATCTTTTTTTCATCGATACTTTGATCGCTCTTAACATCTACAAATACTGGCTTTGCACCTAAATGAACAATTACAGCTGTGGAAGCAATAAACGAATTTGGTGGTGTTATAACTTCATCACCTCTTTTTACTCCAAGTAAATGAAGCGCTAATGTTAACGCGTCAGTGCCACTATTTAATGATACACAATATTTGGTTTTACAAATTTTACCAATATTCTTTTCAAATTTTTCAATTTCTGAACCACCAACCCAGCTTCCAGAATTAAGAACATTATCAATTGTCTTTAATAGTTGTTTTTTTTCTGACTTGTATTGTTTCCCTATATTTACGTAAGGAATTTTCATTTTTTTGAATAAAATTCTGTGACACACTTTATTACATGGTTCATTTGCTTTTTTGAAAGATGCTGATCACATGGAAAACTAATTATTGACTTGGCATGCCTATCTGTAACTGGAAAGTCTCCCTTTTTATGTTTCAAAAATTTCATTGCAGGCTGTCTATACATAGGAATTGGATAATGAATTTTTGCTTCTATTCCTTTTTTTAGACAATACTTTAAAAGTTCATCTCTTTTTTGAGCAAATACAATATATAAATGATAAACAATCTTATATTTTTTTAATCGTGGAGGTATAGTTATCCCCTTTATTTCTCTAAAACCTTCATCATAAAATTTTGCATTTTTTATCCTTTGGTTTGCAATTTTTCTTGCACTAGGTATTAACCAGTTACCAACTACTGCTTGAATTGTGTCTAATCTTGAGTTGTAACCTATTATTTTAACATTATCACGATCTACTAAACCATGATTTCTTAAAAGTTTTAAACGTTCGTAGTATCTTTTATTACTTGTCACTATCATACCACCATCAGACCATACATTAATGTTTTTTAATGGATGTAGTGAAAAAGCACCAAAGTCACTCCAAGTTCCAGAATTTTTATTCTGAATTGAAGCTAAAATAGATTGGCATGCATCTTCAATTATTGGGATTTTGTATTTTTTTGCAATCTTATTTAACTCAATCATATTTGTCATGTAACCAGTAAAATGAACTGGAACAATAGCTTTAGTTTTTTTAGTTATTTTTCTTTCTACTTGGCTAGTGTCCATACAAAAACTATTATCACAATCAACAAATATTGGTTTTGCACCTAACTCACATATAGCACCAACAGTAGCAACAAAGGTATTTGCAGCTGTGATGACTTCATCACCAGATTTTATACCAATAACCTTTAAACTTAGTTTTATCGCATCAGTTCCTGAATTAACACCTACCGCATATTTAGTTCCAATAAGCTTTGAAAATTTTTTTTCAAATTTAGAGAGTTCTTTTCCAAGTGTAAAATCTCCAGTTTTAACAAATCTCTTCAAATTTCTCCAAAGATCATTACAGTTTGAAAACTGTTGTTTTAAATATGAATATCTAACTTTCAATATATTACCTTAGGTTAATACTGTTCATTCTTTTAATATTGAAATAAAGCTCATCATTAAAAGTGTTGAGCAAAATCTTTTTTTCAAAAGCATCTTTCAAATCTTGTACTGCATCTTTTACAGAAAATTTTGTACTAAAGTTCAGAACTTCTTTAATTTTTTCTGAGCTTACATGGTATGATCTGTTATCATCAGACTTTGTATTTATTATTTCTATATCACTACCAATAATCTCTTTTACATCATTAGCCAATTCATTCACTGACTGGTTCTTAAAACCTACATTGAAAATCTGACCATTTATTTTATCATAAGGAGCCTTAAGTACTGCCAGGTAAGAGTCTACCATATCCTCTATATGAATATTAGGTCTTAATTGTTCTCCACCAAATACTTTTATTTGTCTATTATGAAATGCATGATTGGTCAGAATATTAACAACTAAATCTAGTCTTTGTCTTCTTGCGTATCCACAAACTGTTGATGGTCTAATTGTTGTAGTAATAAAACTGTTAGATTTGTAACTATTTAAAATTTTTTCACACTCACCTTTATATTTTGAATAATCAGTAAGTGGTTCAAGCTTCATATCTTCGGTAACATTTTTTTCTTTTTTAATTCCATACACAGAGGATGATGAAGCATAAATAAATCTGTTAATTTTACTTTTTAAACTAATTTTAACTAATGGTTCAAAAGCATCATAATTAATCGATTTACCTAAAGTTGGATTTAATTCAAAACTTGGGTCATTTGATATACATGCTAAATGAATTAAAGTATCATGACCTGGTAAAATTTTTTTAAGCAAATTTTCATCTCTAATATCTCCTTTAATCTTATTAAGTTTTTCATGACCATCTAACACTTCTTCACCATAAATCATAAGGTCAAGAACAGTAACTTGTAAACCCATATCTAAAAGCTTTGGAACTAACCTAGAGCCAACATAACCAGCACCACCAGTAATAAAAATTTTTTTCATTAATTTATTATTTCATTATATGTTCAGAATACTTCAAAAGCTTAGTTTTATTTAATGGAACTTTATTTGACAATCTCTCAACAGAAATCGCACCCGCTAAAGAGCCTATAAACAGAGATAACAAATGATGAGATCTTGATTTAATAAGCAAAGCAATTATAGACAGCATAGTATCTCCTGCTCCAACTTTATCTACAACCTTTGATGCAAAAGCTGGGCTATTAAATATATCCTTTTTTTTAGAGTCAAAAAGAAATGCTCCATCAGTTCCACGGGTAATTACTAAATTTTTAATGTTTAAAACTCTTGTTAATTTTTTTGCTAAAGTCTCTACTTTTTCATTTTTGTCTCTTAATTCGTGTCTCAATTCTTGCTCATTTAAAACTACACAATCAATATTATTATATTTTTGTATAGTGTGATAACCTATATTAGAAGAGTTTGATTGAGCATTTAAGGCTAGAAATTTGGAACTTTTACAAATTATTTTAGCAGTACTATTAGAAATAAGTCCATGCCCGTAATCTGAAACCACAACAACATCATATTTCTTAATTTCTCTAGAGATCATATTTTTAAATTTTGCATCCTCTTTACTATTCAACAATTCATCGTTTAAGGAATAAACGCCCAAAATTTTACTATTACTTACTTTGTCTATATATCTTTTTTTTACAATAGTGGGTGAGTTCGATTTTATAAAATATTTATAAGATATGTTTTTAGATAATTTATTTTTAACGAAATCTAATTTTTTATCTTTTCCTAAGCAACTAAGAATTGTGACTTTTTTACAAAAGCTAGATATATTTCGCGCTATAGCAATTACACCCCCAAGATAACTTTCCTCATAAAGATCCCTCAGTACTAAATGTGGCTCCTTACCGGATTTTCCCAATGCTTCACAAAATACATATTTATCTATGATAGTTTCGCCAATAACGAGAACTTTTAAATCCTCTAATTTTTTTATTTGTGAGTTAATATCAACTTTATTAATTGATTTCTTGATATTTTGAATGAATTTTTTTTGCTCAGGATTGAATGGAGATGCTACATCATTAAGAATTGAACTTGAACTGTAGGCCCTGTCGTTAGTTATAAACAGTTTTCCTTTATTTTTTTTCAATGCAGATATTTCATTTTTAATCTCACCTGTAATATCATCTTTTTGATTTTTATAATCTGGGCCTTTGCAATAAATCTTAGGTTTAATTTTATTAATTATATTTATGGCTGTCTTGGAATTGCTCAATATTATATAATCTATATCTGAAATCGATGATAAACTTTCTAATCTTTGCTGATTTTTGAAAAAAGGCCTGTTAAAACCTTTATCTATAAATTGATCATGAGTTACAGACACAAACAATACATCTCCTTGTTTTTTAGCTGTTTCAAAATGTTTTAAATGTCCATAATGCAAAAGATCAAAAACTCCATGACATAAAACTATTTTCTTATTATTTTTTCTAAGTTGATATAAAATTTTATCAATGTTATTTTTATTTATTATTTTTTTATAATTCATGTTTTATTTTAAATACTTAAACCAATCTTTTGTGGCAAGCTCTATTTTCTTAACATTCCACAAAGGGGCGTTTTTCCAATAAGAAATATCTTTTAGAAGTCTTTTAACTCCTTCATAAATATCGATTTTTGGTTTCCAATTTAATTTTTTTTTAATATTAGTAATATCGGCAAAAGTAATCATTGGCTCACCAGGTCTTTTAGGAATAAAAATTTTTTTACTATCTAAAATTTTAACTATCTTATTTACTGAAATAGTTTTTCCACTCCCAACATTTAAAATTGTATTTTTTAGATTAGATTTAGCAGCACTTATTAAGGCTGATACCACATCTGTAACATAAGTAAAATCCCGTGTTTGTTTTCCTGAGCCAACAACTGTTAAAGGCTTGTTATTTAATTTTTGGGTTAAAAAAACTCCAAACATTGCTCCATAGGTCCCGGATGTTCTAGATCTAGTTCCATAAACATTAAACAACCTCAATGAAATAACATCTATTCCAAAAAGCTTACCCCAATGAAGACAAATTTGTTCACCCAAGTATTTTGTTAATGCATAGGGATATTGTGTGTCAATTTTTTCATTTTCATTGGTTGGATATTTTTTAGGTATTCCGTAGCAAGATGATGATGCAGTATAAATTAGTTTTTTAACTTTAAATTTTTTACAAGCATCCATTACATTATATGTGCCATTTACATTAGATTCATAGTATTTTTTTGGATATTGTATACTTGGAACTATATCTGCTAAAGCCGCTAAATGAAAAACACAATCTATTTTTTTAAAATAATTTTCCCATTTTCCCTTTTTGGAAAGATCACAATTAATAAATCTTATTTTTTTTAAATGTTTAATATTTTCAAGTCTGCCTGTGCTGAGGTTATCTAAAACAATGACTGTATTTCCTTTTTTTATTAAATCTTCACAGAGGTGACTCCCAACAAAACCTGCTCCACCAGTTACTAAAAACTTCATGTATCACTTTTAGTGATTATATTTAAATTCATGCTGCTCACTCTTTTATATTTTTAAGACTATTAAGTTCTTTTTTTAATTGATCGTATTCTTTCATTTTTTTTTTCATAAAATTTATTGTTAATTTAGTTTTTTCAGAGAAACCTTTGGTTGTTAGTGTATACAAATAATTGAATTTGTTTGGATTTCTTCTTAAATTTCTTTTAAAATGTTTAATCTTGATAAAACCTTTATTTTGAAGAGCTTTTAAACAATAATTTAATTTACCTAAACTGTAGCCAAGTTCCTTGGCTAACTCCCTTTGGGTCATTTCTGTATTATTGCCTATTTTTCTTAATACGTTAAAATATTTCTCATTTTCTTTCATATGTTCAACACTTGAACGAATATAATGTTCATTTTTTGAACTGTAAAGTAAAATTCATACTATATATTAAAAATATATACGATTTACTCTATTTTTTTAAAATATAAGTTAATTTTTACTTTACAGTTCAATTATTGAACAATACTCTATAGTTTTTGTATGTTAAAAAAAATTTATGAAATATCTAATTACTGCTGTAACTAGTTTTTTAAAAAAAATTATAAAACTTTTTATATTTCTAACTATTTGTTTATTTTCACCTATTTTATATGTTTCTATAAAATTAATTAGACCATTTAAAATAGTAAGAATAATACAACTAATGTCAAATAGATATGGGCATCTTGTAATTAATCCAGAGCTTTACCTTCTTAAAAAATTTGAAGATAAAAAAAATAAAAACTATTTTGATATTTTTTATACCAGTAGATTGGGCGTATGCAATAGTGAAGTATTGAAGTTATGGAGAAAGAAATTAATCATTTTACCTCACTATTTACTAGAACCACTAGACAGATTAACAAAAAAAATTGAAAGAAATAGGAATATTCATACTATAAATTTTTTTCATTCTTATATCAGAGATACACATGGTTACTTTAAAAAATACTCACCCTCTATATTGCTAGATCAAGAGCAAAAAAATCAATGTATCAAAACTCTAAGCAAACATGATATTGATTTTTATAAAATTAAATATGCATGTTTATTTAACAGGGATGATGCATACTTAAATTCAGGTAAAAAAAAAAAAAATTGGTACTATCTTTCACATCATAATTATAAAATTAATTCATTTGAATTAGCTGCAAGGAAATTATCATCAAATAATATTATGCTTTTTAGGATGGGTGCTAAGGTGGAAGAGCCATTTAATTTGAATGACACCAATGCTGTAGATTATGCAAACTCCTCCTTTCGTTCTGAGCTAATGGATATTTTTTTAGCTTCAAATTGCTCTTTTGGTATAAGTTGTGGAACAGGGTCAAGTCATTTTGCAATATTAAATAGAAAGCCTATAATAGATTTGAATGCTAATCTTCACCACCTTTTTACATTTTTAAATAATTCTATTTTATTGAGCAAACATTATTTTTTAAATGATGAAAATAGAAATTTAAATTTAAAAGAAATTCTATCTTATAAAGAACATGAATTAAGAAGAAGAGATCAGTTAGATGAAAACGGTATACAAATGATTGACTGTACGCCAGAAGAAATAGTAGATGCTGTAGATGAAATGCTTTTAAGACTTACAGGAAAGTGGAGAGACAATAATGAAATAATTGATTTGCAGAAAAAATTTAAAAACCACAATTGGCAAGATTTATACAGAATTCAAGGAAAAAAAAAAGATTACTATCATGGAGAAATAAGGGGTAGATATAGTTCAACTTTTTTATTAAAAAATAAAGATTGGTTAAATTAAATTTAAAATGACATTAAAAAATAAAATAATTAAAGATTATATTTTAAAACTTATTAATTGTCTTAATATTGATAATGAAAAACAAATAACAAAATTACATGCATTGATTCTATCAGCTTGGAAAAAAAATAAAAAAATTTTTATTTGTGGAAATGGTGGAAGTGCTGCTAATGCGAATCACATTGCAAATGATTTACTTATAGCTGCCACAAAAAATAGTAAAAAAAAAATAGATGTCGAGTCATTATGTTCAAATTCATCTGTAATGACGTGTTTAGCAAATGATATTGGTTATGATAAAATTTTTTCAGAACAGATAAAAAGAAAGGGATCAAAAGAAGATTTGTTAATAGTTTTATCTGGAAGTGGCAACTCTAAAAACATAATTAATGTCATAAATGAAGCAAAAAAATTAAATATTATTACCTTTGGAATTTTGGGGTTCAATGGCGGCAGATGTAAAAAAATTTTAAAAAATTTTATTAATTATGAAGTTAATGATATGCAAATTTCCGAAGATTTGCAAATGATAGTAATGAATATCTGCGTTAAAAGTCTCATGAAACAAAAGATAGTCTAAATATAAAAAATTATGAAAAAAACATTTTGTTTTGATTTAGACAATACTATTTGTAATACCACTAAGGGTAATTATAACTCATCATCACCTAAAAAAAATATAATCAAAATTATAAATAATCTTTTCACTAAAGGTCATACTATTAAAATTTATACTGCTAGGTTTATGGGAAGAAACAAAGACAATATTTCAAAAGCGAAATCTAAAGGAAAAAAATTAACTGAAAAACAATTAAAAAAATGGAATTTAAAATATCATAAATTAATCATGGGAAAACCTTCATTTGATATTTTAATTGATGATAAATCAATTTTTTTTAATAAAAATTGGCCTAAATACATTGAAAAAAAATTTAAAATAAAATAAATGGAAAAGATTTCAGTTGTAGGAATGGGTTATGTAGGTACAGCAATGGCTACTTTGATTGCATCAATTAAAAAAAAAAATAGTTACCAGTATTTTGTAAGAGGAATTGAACAAAATAATGATAGGGGAATTTCTATTTCAAAAATGTTGAATAAAGGAATTTTGCCATTTGATATTAATGATAAGATTTTTAAAAAAAATTTTTATCATGCTACTAGAAAAAAAAAAAATTTAATTTGCTCTAATTCAATTAAAGATATTTCAGACTCTAAAATTGTTATTGTAAGTATTAATTGTGATTTGAAACAAAAAAATAAGCCTGATGTTGATCTACAAGGATTTCTTAGGTCAATTAAAACTATCCTCGAAAATTTAAATCAAAATGCTCTACTAATTATTGAGTCCACAATTCCACCAGGAACATGTGAATTAAGAATTTTACCTATGATAAAAGATGTATTTAAAAAAAGAAAAATAAAAAATACCAATTTTTTATTGGCTTATACTTATGAAAGAGTAATGCCTGGAAGTAATTACCTCGACTCGATTAAAAATTACTGGAGAGTGATGGCAGGTTTAAATAAATCATCATCTATTAAATGTAGAAATTTTTTAAGTAAAATTATTAATGTCAAAAAATTCCCATTAACTGAATTAGACAGCATAAGAGCTTGTGAGCTAGGTAAAATTTTGGAAAATAGTTTTAGAGCAACAAATATTGCGTTTATAGAAGAATGGGCCAGATTTGCCGAATTAATGAATATTGACATATATAAAGTTATCGAGGCAATAAGATTAAGACCTACCCATGCAAATATAAGGCATCCTGGTTTTGGTGTGGGAGGATATTGTTTAACAAAAGATCCATTATTTGGCTTATATTCTGCTAAAAAAATTTGGAAATTAAATAATTTAGATTTCCCATTTTCTAGACAATCAATAAAAATTAATAATAAAATGCCACTAGTGACACTTAAAAAAATAAAAGAAATATTTAATAATAAAATTAAAAATAAAAAGATTCTAATTTTGGGAGTAAGTTATAAAGAAAATGTTGGGGATTTAAGATCTTCACCTAGCTTAGATTTTATAAATCAGTGTATTAAAGAAAAAGCCAATATTTATTGGCATGATCCTTACATAAAAAATATTTCAATAAGTAAAGCTGAAAAGTTAAACAAGATTAAAAACTTTAATTATTTTGACATCATTGTTCTGGCAGTGGGGCATGAAATTTATAAAAATATAAATTTTTTGAATGATAAGTTTAAAGACACAATAGTTTTTGATGCTAATTATACACTTACCAGCAAACAAATTGATAAAATTATAACTAATAAAATTAAATTTCGATCTATAGGAAGATAGCTATGAAAAAAATTTTAATTACTGGAGGAGCAGGATTTATTGGTTATCATTTATGTATTAAACTATTAAAAGAAGGTTTTAAAATTGATATAGTGGATAATTTCAAACGTGGAATTATTGATTTTGAATTAAAAAATTTAATTAAATCTAAAAGAATAAATTTAATAAAAACAGATTTGTTAAATCTTAACATTAAAGATTGGAAAAGAGACTATTATAAAATCTTTCATTTAGCAGCAATAATAGGTGTTAAGCATGTAAATAAAGATCCTATAAATGTTGCTCTACAAAACATATATCTTTTAGATAATGTTATTAAGATTGCATATAGTCAAAAAAATTTAAAAAAATTTATTTTTTTTTCTACAAGTGAAGTATATTCTGGAACTTTAAAATATTATGGGCTGAAAATCCCCACACCAGAAAATACCAGTTTAACAATTGATGATTTAAACTCAAGTAGGACTTCATATATGCTTTCAAAAATTTATGGTGAATATATTTGTAATATTTCAAAAAACTTACCTCATATAAATATTAGACCACACAATTTTTATGGACCAAGAATGGGTTTCTCACATGTTATACCTGAGTTATTTTTAAAAATGTATAAATCGAAGAATGACAAAGTAGAGATTAAATCTCCAAACCACAAAAGAACTTTTTGCTTTATTCAAGACGCAACCGAAATGATTTATAAGCTTTCATCTTCAAAAAATTCTATTAATAAGACTTTTAATATTGGATCATTTGATAAAAGTATAAGCATTTTAAAATTAGCTAAAACTATGTCAAAATTAGTTGATAAAAAAATTAAATTAATAACTTCTGAAAATGAAGTTGGATCCCCAAAAAATAGACAGCCAAGCATGGCTGAATTCAAAAAATTAATAAACCATGAACAAAAATATAATTTAGAAAATGGACTAAAAATTACATATGACTGGTATTTAAAGAATATATTTAAGAATAAAGAAAAAACATTTATATGATACCTTTAAGTGCACCTACCATTGCAGGAAATGAAATTGATTTTTTAAGAAAAACAATCAAAAAAAATTGGATATCAACATTTGGGAATTACAAAATTAAATTTGATAGATCTTTATCTAAAATTACAAAATCTAGCTTTGTTGTATCAGTTTCCTCTGGAACCGCGGCATTGCATTTAGCCTTGTGTGCATTAGGCATAAAAAAAGGACAGGAAGTTATTGTGCCTTCTTTGACTTTTGTTGCTTCAGTTAATGTTATTAAGTATTTAAATTCAGATCCAATTTTTATGGATGTTGATAGCAGTCATAACTTAGACGTAAAAAAAACAGTAGCATTTTTAAAAAAAAATACATTCAAAAAAAATAAAAGTACCTACAATAAAAAAACTAAAAAGAAAATTAGTGCAATTATTATTGCACATATGTGGGGTAATGCATTGGAATTTAACGACTTAGTTAAAATATGCAAAGAAATGAATATTTATATTATTGAAGATGCAGCAGAAGCACTGGGAACATATTATTTAAGTGGCCCAAATAAAAAAAAACATGTTGGTACAATTGGTGATATAGGATGCATATCATTCAATGGAAATAAAATCATTACCACAGGCTCAGGAGGAGCTTTATTAGTTAAGAAAAAATCTTTACAAAAAAAAATATTGTATTTAGCAGAACAAGCAAAAAATGACTCAATAAAATACATACACAATGAAGTAGGATTTAATTACAGGATGCCAAATTTAAATGCAGCATTTGGATGTGCGCAATTAAAGAAATTAAATGAATATATTCTTAAAAGAAAAAAAAATTTTTTGATTTATAAAGGCTTAATAAAAAAAATTACTGGCCTTAAATTACTTGAACCAACGTTTTACTCCAAAAGTAATTATTGGATGAACATTATGATAATAGATAAAAAGATAATTAAAAAAACACCATTGTATTTTCATCATAAACTTTTAAAACAAAACATAGAGTCAAGATTAGTATGGCGACCAAATCATCTACAAAAAATGTATAAAGCAAATGAAAAATATAAAATAGATTTATCAAATAAAATTTATGAAACATGTTTATGCATCCCATCAAGTTCGAACTTGAAAGTTTCTGAAATTAAAAAAATTTGCAAAACAATTAAAAAAATTGCAAATAACAAGTTTTAGATATAATAAAAAGAAATGAAAAAGATTAAAAAACTTTTAGTTGTTGGAACAGGTTCTATAGGCAAAAGACAAATTAGTAATTTTATAAAATATTTTCAAATAGATATAGCCGATGTAAGGAAAGACAGAATTTTAGACACAGAGAAACAATTTGATATAAACAAGTCATTTCTTGATTATAAAAAAGCTTTAAAAAATGAAAAGTACGATGCTGTAGCTATAACGGTTCCTCCTCACTTACATCTTCCTGTTGCAAAACTTGCGGTCAAAAAAAAATCTGGTTTATTTATTGAAAAACCTCTAGGTTTAAATTCAAAAGGATGGAAAGAGATCTATAAAATCTGTAAAAAAAATAAGTTAATTAATTATGTAGCCTACTGCCATCGATTTATACCTTACTTATCGAGATTAAAAAAATTACTAAACCAAAAAATAATAGGTGAGATTTATTGTGCCCACCTAAAGTGGAGCTCATATTTGCCTGATTGGCACAAATATGAAGATTATAGAAATTTTTACATGTCCAAAAAAAAACAAGGTGGTGGATCTCTTTTAGATGATAGCCACGGTATCGACTTAGTTAGATATTTGCTTGGTGAGGTCAAAAGTGTAAATGCTTTAGTAACAAATATATCTGAACTTGAAATGTCAAGTGATGATAGTTTTTTTGCTACTTTAAAAATGAAAAATAATAAGATAGTCCAAATGAGTTTTGATTTATTTTCAAGGACACCTAGAATCTATATTGAACTAACAGGAAAAAAAGGAACTATAATTTGGGATAGAGTAAATCATTTGATAAAAATTTATAAAAGAAATAACAATAAATGGAAAATAGAAAAATATGATTTAAAAAATCTTATGTCAATGTATCCAAATCAGGCAAAATACTTTTATAATTGTTTAACTAAAAAAAAAGATACTATTAATAATATACAAGAAGCTTTAAAAACTCAGCAAATAATAGATGCTTCATTTAAATCAAACAAATTACAAAAAGTTGTCAAAATATAAAAAAATTTTAGGGGTAATATTAGCCAGAGGAAACTCTAAAGGCATAAAAAATAAAAATTTACTTAAAATAAACAATAAAACATTAATTGAAATAGCAATCGATAGTGCTAAAAAAAGTAAAAAATTATCAAAAATCATTTTTTCATCTGACAGTGATAGATTAATTAGAGTAGCAAGAAAAAAAACAAGAATTCATTTTAAAAGACCAAAAAACCTGGCAACGGATAAAAGCAGCACTTATGATGTATTGAGACATGCTACCAGATGGATAGAAAATAATGGATGGAAACCAGATATAATTGTTGCACTTCCACCAACAACACCATTTAGAAATTCAAAACATATTGATCAGACAATCAATTTGTTAATCAAAACTAAATCTGAAGCTGCAATAACTATAACTGAACCTTCTTATTCACCCTATTGGATGTTTAAAAAAGAAAAAAAAAATTTTAGATTTTTATTATCAAGAGGAAAAAAAATTCAACGAAGACAAGATGCACCAAGAGTCTATCAACCTGCTGGGATGGTCTATGCATTAAATTACAAATTTTTATTTACAATGAAAGGTATACTTCCTCAAAAAAAGACTGCATGTTTACTTGTAAAAAAAGAAGAAGCTATAAATATTGATAATCATTTAGATTATAAATTAGCAAAAATTTTAGCAAAATAAATTAATTAAAATAAACCTGTTCCTTCTTGTCAGGAGTTTTCCAATTTGGGCCATAAACTTTTTCCAAAACTAATTTATATTTTTTAGGAATACAAAATTTTTTTGAATAAATTTGCGAATATAAAAAAGGGCTGAAATCATCAAATTTGAATAAAAATCTTTTTTTTTTGGAATTTATAAATTTTCGTTTTTTTTCAGGAATATCGACTAGCAATTTAAGTTTATTTTGTTTTTTATTTATTAAGGATATATCAATAATTCCATAGTAATGAAAAAGTTGTATAGAATTATAATTATTATGAAATTTAATCTTAAACTCATCCTTTAAAGACCTAAGACATTTTAAATGTTTTTTTTTATTAAATATAATTGCTAAATCTATATCAGAAGCAGAACCAGCTATTGCATTTTGTTTCCTTATAGCTCCCAGGAGACTAGCATCCCATAAAAAAAAATTAATTTTTTGTTTTTTAAAAAAAACATTAATTTTATCTAATAAAAAAATAGCACCTATATGTTTAGATGGTAAAAAAAATATTTTTTTATTTTTAAATCTAAGTTTTAAAGTTCTAATAAATAATTCAAAATTACTGTAAGAAATAAAAAATATATTTTGTCTTCTATTCTCATACATTTCGACTGGTAAAAAAATTCTCAGTATTTTGCTAATAAATTTTTTCATCCAAATTTATTAAAAATTTATTTCCTAAAATATTTGAGGAATAATTGTTGATCATATTTGATATTTCTTTTTAAAGTTTTTCCTACAATCTGTTTCCACTCATCTGGTTCTAATCCATCTCCTGGTCTTTTAAAATTTAAATCAGAAAAAAAAACTTTTTTGCCTTTTGATAAATGTTTTGCTGCAACAATGCTTCGTCTAAAAATTATAGATTTTTTTTTACTTTCGACTCTAAAAATTTCTTTTGTACCAAGTATAATTTTAATTTTTTTTGCATAGTTACAAATTTCTTTAAGCTCTTTAGGATCAGAAGATATTGCATGATCCCAGCCTTTCATTTTCTTATCTAACGTAAAGTGTTTTTCAATAAGCTTTGCTCCTAGTGCTAAAGCAGTGATGGAAGTTAATGTTCCAATTGTATGATCTGAAAAACCAACTGGACAATTAAATTTTTTTTCAAGATTAGAAATTCGAGATATGTTCATATTTTTCTCAATAGGTGGATATTCGCTCACGCAATGTAATAAAATGAATTTAGCTCTGTTTTTTTTTAATAATCTAACAGCTTTTTCAATCTCATTTTTTGAACCAAATCCAGTAGAAATTATTATTGGAATTCTTTTTTTAGAAATGTAATCAATGAAGGGATAATTGTTCAAATCCATTGAAGCGATTTTTATAAATTTCAAATTTAATTTATCAACTAAGAAATCAACTTCAAAATTTGAAAAAGGAGTTGCAGTAAAATCAATATTATTTTTTGTTGAAAATTTTTTTAAAATTTTAAATGAGTCTAAACTAAGAGTATATTTATCAGAATCTAACTTAAGTTTTTTGTTATTCAAAAAACTCTTTTTTGAAAAAAGACTCTCTGTGCTAAAAGTTTGAAACTTTACACAATCAGCGCCAGCTTTTTTTGCTTGTATTATAAGTTTTTTTGCTAAATTAATTGAACCATTGTGATTATTGCCTATTTCAGCAATTACATATCGATTTGCAATTTTTGAATTGAATAGTTGTTTTAATTTGTTTGACATGATCATTCCCACCAAAAATTATACTTTAAATTTTTACTTATCTTATTTTTTTTTAAAAGATAAATATTTACTATTTTTTTTGTTCTTATTAATTTATCAATAATTTCTTTGTGATTTTTTTTTATTCTTGCTATTTTTGTAAGAATTTTTTTATTCCTTGTTGATGGGATGTGAGTGGGTGATTTGATATTAACAAAATATTTAGTCAAAGTTTTGTTTGTAAAAAAACCCTTATATTTGCTTAAAATAATTGTCCAAAAATACCAGTCGAAAATCAAAATTCCTTTTGTATTTGGAATAATTAATTCTTTTATGCATTCCTTTCTTATTGCCATGTTTGACATTCCACAAAAATTATAATTAATGATATCTTTAGCCGTTATATTACTTTTTGGTTTAATTCGTTTACTAAAGTACATATTTATTTTTTTTTTTCCATGAATTTCAAGATCATTAATAACAACTTTATGTTTTTTTAACAAATCTTTACAAGTCTCAACTCTATTAGTCATCATCAAATCATCTGAGTCTTGAAAAATAAAATTCTTGTAATCTAATTTTTTTAATATTTTTATCATCTTAAATCTTGAATTGATTATAGAGGTATTAATTTTAATAATCTTTATATTTGTCGGTGTTTGAGGAATTAAAAAATTTTTTTTATTATTAAAAAAAATTAATAGATCAAACTTAGAGTCTGTTTGATTTTTTATATTTCTAAAAAATTTATTAATTTTTCTTTCTATACCAGGATAAAAAAATGTAACAAGGCATGTGCTATTCATTATTGTCTAAATTTGATGTATCAAAGTTATTAATAGTATTTTTATAATTTGACCATTGACCAACATCAAACCAATTCTCATCATCTATTGGATATATCTTTATTTTTTTTTTGCTTCTTTTTAATTTCTTAATTAATTCGGTTACATCCATCTTTTTTCCTTTAGGTATAAATTTAAGCATTTTTTTATTAATTATGTAGTATCCAACATTAACAAATTGTTTTGATACAGGTTTTTCATCTATTTTAAGTAAATCTCCCTTTTTGGAAATCGTACAAACACCATAAGGCACTTGTATTTTTTTTTGAGCCACTACAAGTGTCAAGTCATTTTTATGATTTTCATGAAAATCTAAAACATTTTGCATACTGTTTTGAAAAAAAATATCACAGAAACTTACTATAATGTTATTCGACAATTTTTTTTCATTTGCTAGTTTAATTGAACCTATTGTCCCTAAAGGATTTTTTTCTTTTAAAAATATCAATTTTTTATTTCTAATTTCACTATTTAGGTAAGACTTGATAATGGAGTGTTTGTAATTAAGTGAAACATACATTTCTTTTATGCTATCAGAATCAAAACTATTAATGATAAGTTTGATAATAGGAATACCATTCACGGGAATCAATGGCTTCGGTAAGACAGAGGTAAATGGCAAAAGTCTTTCACCACGACCACCGGCAATAATAAATATAGAATATTTTTGCGTAGGAATTTTGTTTTTAACAATATCTCTCCATGTTATTACCTGAATTATCTTTTTTTTGTTTGTAACTGGAAGTGTATCAATCTTATATTTTAGCAAGATTTTTTTGGCTCTAGTAATAGAAAAATTTTTTTTTTCTAAGTATTTTGGATTTTTATTAAAATACTTAGTAATTTTCTTAGTTAAATTTACATCTTTTATGATTAGTTTTCTTAAATCTCCATCAGTTAATGAACCTATTAATTTATTATTTTTTTCTATGTAGACACATCTCTGACCAGAGATCTCAACCCTTTTTATAGCCTCTTTAATTGAGAGATTATCTTTTATAATTAATTTATCTAGCATTAGTATTTATGAGAAATTGTCCAAAACAATATCAGAAAAATAAATGCTTTACAGCTCAAAATTCATAGTATATTGTTCAATATTTGAACATATATGCCATCGATTAAGAAAAATAATAACTAAAATATTTATTCCTCAATAAAATGAAAAAAATAGTAATTTTTGGTTCAGGTTGCCACGCCAAAATTGTTTTTTCAGAAATTTTGAAACTAAAAAGATATAAGATTTTAGGATTTGTAGATGATTTTGCCCCTAAAAAAAAAATAGTTGTAAAATATAAAAATAAAAAATATTTAAATCTTGGAAAAATAAAAGATTTAAAAAAATATAAAAAGATTAGTGGTGTCATTGGAGTTGGGTCAAGCATTCTACGAAAAAAAATTTATAATGAGATTAAAAATATTTTAAAAAATTTTAAATTTGAAAAAATAATATCTAAAGACTCAATAATTGATGAAACAGTAAAAATTGGAGATGGAAGTGTTGTTGTCTCAAACTCTGTAATTAATAGAAGTACTGTTATCGGGAAACATTGTTTAATAAATACCTCAGTATCAATTGATCATGACAATTATTTTGATGATTTTTCTGGCACAGGACCAGGCGTAACCACAGGAGGCAAAGTAAAAGTTGGTAAATTAAGTTATCTGGGTATTGGTTCAACAATTAAAAATACAGTCAAAATAGGTAAAAACTCTTTTATAGGAGGATCATCTTTTGTAAATAAAAATTGTTTGGATAATGCACTTTATTTTGGAGTGCCAGCAAAAAAAATTAAAAACAAAAAATAATTTAAAATTATGTTTAAAAGTCTTTTTACTCTATTAAATACAAAAATTAAAAATGAAATTCTCCTTTTATTTTTTTTAAATTTTATTGTAGCTTTTTTTGAAGTCCTATCTATAGGTTCAATTCCAATATTTTTGATGTATATGATGGACCCAATTAATCTAGTGGAAAAAATTCCATTAGATTTTATAAAAGAATTTTTTAAAAATTTCTTAAGTTCATCAGATATTTTTAAAAATTTAAAGACTGTATTATTTCTTTTATTTACAATTTTTTTAATTAAAAATTTAATAATTTTATTTAATTCAATTTACCAAGCTTTTTTTAATAGAAGAATATCAACTTTACTTGCTTCAAGCCTATTTAATAAGTATTTAAGTGAGGATTATATATTCTTCATAAACAACAAACCCTCTGAATTAATAAAGAATATGGAGTCCATTGGAATTGTAAGAAGTTTAATTACAATGATGCTGGTTAGTGCAAAAGAGATATTAACAATTGTAGGTCTCATTGTGATAATTGGTGTTTCAGATTTTAAAATTTCATTATTAATGATTTTACTTGGAATTATTTTCATGATTATGCATAAATATAAAATTGCTGGTGTACTTGTCTATTACGGTAAAAAATCTTATAAATATACTGAAAGCAGACTATCATTAATCAATGATTTTTTTGGATCAATAATTGATATTAAAATTAATAATAAAGAAAAGTTTTTTTCAAATTTATTTAAAAGATATTTCTGGTCATACGAAAGTGCAAGAATCATAGACAAATTAATATCATCAATGGTAAGACCTATAGTTGAAATGACAAGTATCCTTATTATGATACTGGTTATATTTGTTTTCTTGATTGAAGGTAAAACATTTATTGAAATAATACCTTTAATTACTTTATTATCACTATCTTTCATTAGAATATTACCGAGTGTTATCACTCTTTTAAACACTCTAAATAGGATAAAATTTGAGAGCAACCAATTAAAATATTTGCTTAAAAATATCAGTTTAATTGAAAAAGAATTTGAAAATAAAAAAGATAAAAAAGTAATTAACTTTGAAGAAAAGATAGAAATAAACAATCTTAGTTTCAGTTATTTAGAAAAAAAAATAAAGAGCATTAAGAATATAAACGTAACTATTAACAAAAATGAGGTTGTAGGTATAATTGGAAAATCAGGATCAGGAAAAACTACACTTTTAAACAATATATCAAATTTATTAAAATTTGACACTGGAGAAATTATTTTTGATGGTACAAAAATTTTTCCAAATCAAAATTATATATTAAAAAATCTTAGTTATATAAGACAAGATATATATCTATTAGATGATACGATCCGGAATAATATTCTTTTTGGTGAAGAGGAAAATGAAAATAGTGATAATAAAATTCAAAGTAGTCTCATAAAAGCTGGATTAGAGAAGTTTAAAGATAAACTTGATTTAATAATAGGACATAAAGGATCAAAAATTTCAGGTGGTGAAAATCAAATGTTAGGTTTAGCAAGAGCAATCTTTAGAGATCCAAAAATAATATTTTTAGATGAGCCTACTAGTAACCTTGATTATAAAACTCAGAGAAATTACTTACAAACAATTAAAAATTTAGGCATTACAACACTTATTATAGCGCATAGAAAAGAAGCACTTAATATTTGTGATAAAATTTTACTCATGAAAGAAGGTTCAATAGTTGATCAAGGAAGTTTAGATTATTTTAAGAAAAAATATTCTAATTTTGAAACATATATTAATTAAAAAAAGATAAAATTGAAAAAAGAAATAATTACTATTTTAAAAGAAAAAAATATTTTTAAAAAAAAAAATAAAATATTTATCAATCTTCCAAATTTATATGACAACAAGAAAAATAATTTTTATTTCAATAAAAGATGGTATTCATCAAAAAAATTAATAAATGATTTTACAGTCCTAGATAAATTATATGAAAAAAATTTAAAAAATTTATCTAAAATTTTGAATAATTTTCATAATACCAATTATTCCATTAGGTATTGGAGAATAATATTAGGTAAATGGCTTTATAGAATCATATGTTGCTCTTATGAAAAGTATATTTCAATTCAAGATGTACAAAAAAAAAATAAAAATTTATATTTTTTAAAATATCAGTATAATTTTAATGATTTTATTCCTTACGGTATTGAAGATTTTAATTATTTAATAGGAACACACTCATGGAATGAATATATATATTCAGAAATTTTATCTTTATGTAATATAAAAAACATTGAAGTAAAAAGAAAAAAAAAAAGTATAGATATTTCAGAATTTAGAGAAACTTATAAAAGATTAACAATTAAGAGACATTCTTTTAAAGGAAAAATTTTTTCTAAAATTTTAGAATTTTTTTCAATTCTAAACAGAAATAATGAATATTTAATTTTTGATACTTATCTTAATAAAAATGATGAGCTTAATCTAAATTATAAATTAAATAACGTACCAACTATATTTAAATCACCAGAATATGAAAACATTTTACTATTTATAAAAAAAAAAAATAAGTTTTTTGATATTAGAAATTTTTCAAACGATAAAAAATATAAAAATTTCGATCAATTCATATCAAAATTTATTATTAAAAATATACCTAAAGTTTTCTTAGAATATTATGGTGAAATTAATAATTTAATAAAAAAATTAAAGCTTCCGAAAAATCCAAAAGTGATTTTTACCACTAGAGGAATAAATAGAAACACAATTATGGATTTTTACATTGCATTAAGAACTCAGCACGATTCAAGATTATTTATTGCACAACATGGAGGCAATTATGGACAGCATAAAGGACATTGGGGATCGAAACATGAAATTGAAATTTCTGATAAATTTTTATCTTGGGAAAATAAAAAAACTTCTAAAATTATTCCTCTTGGTTTTATAAAAAAGATAGATAAGATTGACTATAATCACAAAAATCAAATGATATTATTTGAGTCTAGAAATAGGCTTTTATATTCACATGAATTTAAAATTGATCAAGGGGCTATAAATAGTAAACAATATTTAAGTAAAATTGGTAATTTCTTGTCTTTAATCAATAATAAAGAAATTTATGATAATTTTTTTATAAAAAACAATTCTAAAAATTTTGGTTGGCAAGAAAAAAATTTTTTTTACAAAAAAAATAAAAAAATTAACTTTATAAATCCCCATTTTAAAACTTTTGATCTCATAAAAAAATCGAAATTATTAATCTATTCTTTTCCTTCAACTGGACATTTAGAATGTATTGCTTCAAATGCTCCTATGCTCATGTTCTACTTCAATGACTTAAATTTGATGAATAAAGAAACTAAAACATATTTTAAAAAATTTATAAAATTAGGCATTCTCCACACAAAACCTGAAACATTATATAAAAAATTAGTTCAAATACATAAGGACCCATACTCTTGGTGGAATTTAAAAGAAATTCAAAAATTAATTAAAAGTTATTCTTTAAGATATTGTAGATACAATAGTAATCTACTAGAGGATTTATCAAAAATTATAAAACAATAATTATAATTTTATAAATAAATTTTTATATTTCTTTAAAGTTATTTTGCTATCAAATCTAGACAAATTATCTTTTAAAATTAAATTATTTTTATAAAAAAGAACTTTATTTTTTATAAAATAAATTATTTTTTTTGATAAGTCTTCATGATCACCAACTTGAAATTTATTTTTAACTTTACTATTAAGTAATATTTCATCTGGTCCAGATTTACAATTCGATGATATTATTGGAAGATTATGAATTATACTTTCAATTAAAACATTTGGAAAACCCTCATAGAGAGAAGAAAGTACAAATATATCACTTGCAAGGTAAAATTTTTTAACATTTAAATTTTCTTTAAATATTTTTACTTCATTAGATAAATTGTTGTCGTATATATAATCTTTTAAATTCTTAAATTGAGAACCACTACCTACTATTATTAATTTTACATCGATATTTTTCTTAAGTTTTTTTACAGTTTTTAATAAGGTGATTTGATCTTTTTGTTTTTCTAGTCTTCCAATATTTAAAATATTTACAGTTTTATTTTTTCTTAATTTTTTTCTTCTGATGTTTTCAAATTTAATTAAATTATAAAATGTGACTACATTTGAATTGATAAATTTTGATAAATCTTTTGATGATTCTTTTGAGTTAGTAATAACTTTATCAAATTTAGGATAAATTAATTTAATCAAACCTTTTAAAATTATTTTTTTAATTCCATCTAAAAAATTAAAATGAAAGTTTAACTCGCAAATATGATTTCTTTCAAACGCAATTAATTTTAATTTTTTTCTATAACCAATAGTAAATAAAAACGAGAGTATATTTGCAAAATTTTGATTTGAAAAAATTATAATTTTTTGAAAATTTTTCCTTAAACTTTTTTTAACAATCTCCCTAAATTTAAATATTGCAAATATTGATTTTGAAGATTTTAACTCATGAATATTTACATATTTATTCAAAGATATTGTATTTTTTTTTCTTTTTATGCATACAAAATCGACTGAATATTCTTTACTAGATAAATTATTGATAATTTTAGCAATTGATAAGTCCGCCCCGCCAATTGATGAATACGGATGAAAAAAAATTATTTTAATTTTTTTTTTATTCATACCAATGAATATTATATATTTGGCTTGTAATTAAAAGATTTTAGTTATAATTACTAAAAAATTATTTATGTTCTTAGTTACTGGTTCAGCTGGTTTTGTAAGTTCTTGTACATGCTTAAAGTTAATCATAAAGATAAAAATAATGTTTAATAAAATGGATTATGGCAGTTAAAAAATTTTATAATTTAGCAAAAAAAGATTTTTTTCCACTTTGTAGAAGTATTACAGGAAAAGGAACATTAAAAACCCTTAAAATTATTAAAAAAAATTTTAATTCTTTAAAATTAAAAAGTATTAAATCTGGAAAAAAAGTTTTTGATTGGACAATACCAAGTCAATGGGAAATCAAAACAGCCTATTTGACTGATAAGTTTGGAAAAAGAATAATAGATTTTAGAGATAACAATTTACATTTAGTAGGATATTCGAATCCAATAAAAAAAAAAATTACACTCAAGCAGCTTTTAAAACACTTACATTCTCTACCAGAACAACCTAATGCTATTCCATATGTAACAGCTTATTATAAAAATTATTGGGGTTTTTGTGTTACTCATAATCAAAAAAAAAAAATTATTAAAGATTATAAGCTAAATGATAAGTTTTTTGTAAATATAAGCTCTAGTTTTAATAGAAATGGAAAACTTAATTATGGAGAATTGGTTATAAAAGGCAAATCTAAACAAGAAATTTTAATTTCAACATATATCTGTCATCCGTCTATGGCAAATAACGAATTATCTGGACCAATCGTTTCCATGAGTCTTATTGAATATTTTAAAAAGAAAAAAAATGAAAAAACTCTCAAATTTTTATTCATTCCTGAAACAATTGGTTCCATAGCCTATCTATCAAAAAATCTTAATTATTTAAAAAAAAATATATGTGGGGGGTATGTTCTTACTTGTATCGGTGATGATAGAAAACATTCTTGTATGTTATCAAAATATGGAACATCTCAAAGTGATAAGTCATTGCTAGAAGCTTATAAAATGAATCGAATAAGATATAAAAAATATTCGTTTTTACACAGAGGATCAGACGAGAGACAATACAATTCACCGGGGGTTGATTTACCAATTACCTCAATTTTTAGATCGAAGTATGGAGAATACCCAGAATATCATACTTCTTTAGATAATTTTAATAGAGTAGTAAATTTAAAAGGTTTGTCAGGAGGATTTAAGATTGCTAAGGATGCAATCACCATTCTGCAAAAAAAAATAATACCTAAAAATCTTATATTGTGTGAACCTTCTTTGAGTAAAAAAAAACTATACCCAGCTATTTCAAAAAAAAATAACAAAGATCTCAAATTAGGACGGGAAATTTTAGATTTTCTTCAATATGCAGATGGTAAGAATGAACTAAAAGAAATTTCAAAAATTATTCATCTAGATTTCAAAAAAACCTTGAAAATTTGCCAAATTTTAAAAAAGAATAAAATAATTTCTATATGATATTAGTTACTGGGGGCCACGGATATGTAGGTTCTTTTACTTTAAGATTATTTAAAAAAGGGAAAGCACTTTCAGTTGATAATTATTCTAGAGGAAATAATTTTGCTAAAAAATTTTCAAAAAATATTTTAGTCAATATTCAGAATAAAAAAAAAATTTCTGAGATAATTAAAAAATATAAAATAGAAACAATTATTCATCTTGCCAGTTTTACATGTGTAAGAGAAAGCAAAGCAAAACCATCTATCTATAAAAAAAATAATCTAATTAATCAAAAAATATTTTTTGATAACATTATTGAATTAGGTGTCAAAAATATTATTTTTTCAAGCAGTTATTCCGTTCAAGGATTTGATAAAAAAGCCAGTAGAAACTTTTCACCTTATGCAAAATACAAATTTTTAATTGAAAAATATTTAAAAATTATAAGTAAAAAAAATAATGTTAAAGTAATAGTTTTAAGATATCCAAATATAGCAGGGGCAAGCTCGGATGGCAAATTAGGAGAAAAAAATGATAAAATAAGTAGAATTTTTCCTACTTTTTACAAAAACATATATAGAAATAAAAAAACAATAATTTATTACGATTTCAAGAAAAAAATTTTTCCTTCAAGAAATTATATTCACGTTGAAGATATTGCTAGATTAAATTTATTAACATCTAAGTATATAAAAAAAATGAAAAAAAATTTTTTATTAATAAATATTAACAATAAAAGAAAATTTTCAAATAAACAAATTTTTGATTTAATGAGTGAGAAATTAAAAAAAGGTTCATACATTTTAAAAAAAATTAGTAAATATGAAAAAATTAGTCCTTTATATATTAATAATACTTTTCTTTTAAAAAAAATGATGTGGAGACCAAAAAATTCATCAATAGATAAGATAATTAATACAAATATTAAATGGTTTAAAAAAATATATTCAAATTAAAGAATAGTATAATTTTATTAATTTTTTTGTGTTTATTGTAAGATCAAATTTATTAATATGTTTTTTTATTTCTTCTTGATTAGAATTAATTTCAAATTTTTTTAATAAAAAAATTTTTTTAGCAAATAATTTAAAATCAAAGCCATCTACAATAAATCCGTTTTTACCATGTAAAACAATTTCATCACCACCCCTAGTATTAAAAGTTACAATAGGAATATTGCTAGAAATAGCATCTAGTACAACCAATGGCGATCCTTCAACTCTTGAAAGATTTACGTATACATGACTTTTTTTATAAAATTTTATTAAATTTGAGTGTGGAAAATATTCCTCATCATTATTTCCTATTTGATTAATAATTTCAAAATTGGAATAATTGTCTTTAATATAATCATTTTCAAGTAATGTATGTGAATTTCTTCCAATTATAATCCATTTAAAATCTGTAATTTTTTTTAATTCCTTTGCAACTTTTATAACAAGATCAAATCCTTTTTTTTTCTCTGCATATCTGCCGATTGTTAATAATGTTAGTTTTTCATTTTTTATTTTTTGGAATGAAGTTATTTTATTAAAGTGAGAAAAATTTGGTAAAATATTGATCTTTTTTTTATCTATTCCAAAATCTAGTAGTTCTCTCGAAATATTATGTGAAATAGCTTGAAAACAATTTACCTTTTGAAATACTTTTTTAATAAAATCGTCATATTTTTTATCTAAACGGTACCCATAACCAATTTCACTATCAATCTGAATATCAGCACCTTGGAGAGTGACTATTATTTTTTGATTTAGTTTTTTTAGTTCCTGAATATAAATCAAAGTTTTATAGTTTACCGAATGAAAGTGCCAAACATCATATTTTTTACCTGATATTATTTTTTTGAAATAAAATTTTAATAAAAAAGCAAAATCAATGTTGATGTAATACTTCAATAAAAAAACAAAACTTATCAGATATTTATTTAATTTATAAATTTTGTATTTTCCGTTATTTATCGATTGCTGTTTTAAAAGCATAACATCAACTTGATGCCCTTCTTCAATTAGCTTGTTAGCGACATTATGAGTTTGTATTTCAGCACCACCAATATCAGGTAAAAATGTTGAAGGAATAAAAGCTATTTTCATAATTTTATTTAAAAAAACTTATTATCTTTTTTAATGAAAAGTAAAAAAAATATACAAAAAATAATAAAAAAACTTTTAAAAAGTTTTCTTTATTAGATAACCTGATTCTAATCTCTTCTAAATTTTTTTGAAAAAAACTCACCTTTGAAGAAATGCCATATAAATCAAATTTTCCAAATATCTCATTTTTATTAGTTGAAGTTCCAACAAATTTTTTATTCCTTATCAATCTATAAAATAAATCACGATCAGCCGAATAATTAAATTTTATATTATATTTTCCTACTTCATTTTGAGTTTTTTTCTTAATAAAAAAACTTACAGAATGAGAGGGATAAATATTAAATGTATACCAAAGCTTGTGAGGTAAAAAATTATGATAGACTCTTCCTTTTAAAACGCTTCCAAAAAGATAATCTATTTTTGATTGATTAAAATATTTGGCAACAGTTTTAAAAGTATTTTTATAAAAAAAATCATCAGAATTAAGTATTCCAATTACATCACCGGTACATTTTTTGATCCCGATATTCATGGCATCATAAATTCCATGATCCTTTCTACTTTGAAAAAATTTTATATGTTTAATTTTTTTTTTAATTATACTTACTGTAGAGTCTGTAGAAGCACCATCTATAACTATATGTTCAATTTTATTATTTGGATAATTTTGGCTAATTACACTCTCTAAACATCTTTTAATTGTTTTTTCACTATTTAAACAAACTGTTACGATTGAAATTTTTAAATATTTTTTTTTCGTTTTTATTAACATTTTTTTAGAGTGGTTTTTTATTCTTTTCAAAACCACCTAATGACTTAGGCATAAATTTTCTTATGTGCCACTTAAAATTTAAATATTTAAAATATTTCCATGGCTTATTAATTCCATTATTATAGCTATATCTTTTTTGTTTTGGGTTTAAATTCAAAGCATAAGCAATTTCCCTAGGATTAGTATCTATATCAAAAAAACCATCACAATAAGACAAAAGAAAAGTTTCATACAAAATGTCTCTTCCTAATTTATACCTATGTAGTTTTCTAGGGTATTTTTTCCAAACTTCTAAATTTGTTTTACCTCTTTGAGAATTCTCAAGACATATTATTTTTTCTTTATAATATTTTTTTAAAGCTTTAAAGTTTACTGAGTCTTCTGTCACTAAAAATATTTTATCATACTTATCTTTTTTTAAAATTTCATTAATTATGTTAATCATTTGATTGATAGTAATAGGATATTCAGTTATTTTATAACCAGTGCCACGATGATGAACACCTAGAATTTTTTCCCCCTTAAACAGTTTGCGCCTTAGGTAATTTATTGTTTTATATTTTGTTTTTTTTAATTTAATTTTTTTTTTAAGTAAAGTGACAAGATTATCTGAAGTGGTTATTTTATTTTTAAATTCTTCATCTCTATAAAATTTATTATCTGTTATAATTATATTTTTACTTTGATAAACTTCATCTAAGCTATAATCTGTTAATTGTTCAAAATAATACTCCCATGAATTTAGTGTACCAAAAATTTTATCATTTTCATTATATACAGAAGGGTAGTTTTTCATGTCAACTATAGGAATAAAACCCATACGGTTTGCTATTTGGATATGATTAATAACATAAGCTAAATTTGATAATAGACCAGTTCCTGGGTATCTTCGAATTATATAAAAAACTTTGTCTGGGTTTAACTTTCCACCTATAATCTCTGAAATTTTTCTTTTTTTGAAATTATCATTAATTGGAACAATTGAACTATATTCGTTTTTATATAAAATTTTTTTTAAATATTTTTTCATCAATATCATTTAATAAATTAAATTATTTTAATTTATTATTAAACTATATAGTAACTTTTATATTATTAACTTTTTATTTGTCCTTTATGAATTAATATATATATATAGTACAAATTTTTAATATATGTACTGGCCTCTTCAAGAAAATTTTTTAGACACTAAAACAGTGAATGATCTTTGTTATTTCATTAAATCTAACAATAGGTTAACGCAATTTACAAAAGTTAGAAATTTTGAAAAAAATTTCTCAAAATGGAATGGTTCTAAGTTTTCAATTTTTGTTAACTCTGGAAGTTCAGCTAACTTAATAATGGTTCAGAGCTGCAAAGAAATATATAAATGGAAAAATAATGATGAAATTATTGTTCCCTCGGTTACTTGGCCGACAACAGTAACACCCGTATCACAATCAGGATTAAAACCAATTTTTGTAGATGTAAATTTAAAGGATTTTTCGTTCGATTATGATGATTTAAAAAAAAAAATTACCAATAAAACCAAAGCAATATTTGTTGCTCATCTAATTGGTTTTCCGGCAAATATAAAAAAGATTAAACGAATTATTGGAAAAAAAAAAATAGTATTACTTGAAGATTGTTGTGAGTCTCAAGGTGCAAAAATTAACCAAAAAAAAGTAGGTAATTTTGGTATAGCAGGAAGTTTTAGTTTTTATTGGGGGCATCATATGAGTACTATTGAAGGTGGAATGATTTGCACTAATGATGAAAAATTTTACAATCTTTGTCTTTTAAAAAGATCGCATGGGTTAGCAAGAGAACTACCATTAAAAAAACAAAATTTTTATAAAAGAAAATATAGCAAGAACAATTTTAAGTTTCTTTTTTTAACAGATGGGTTTAATTTGAGATCAACTGAAATTAATGCTTTTTTGGGTTTGAAAATGCTAAAAAAAATTAACTCTTGGATTAAAATTAGAAATAACAATTATGAGAATTTTATAAATATAATTAAAAAATACAAAAATAAATTTAAATTACTTAAAAACCAAAAAGATATTTCATCTTTTGTATTGCCATTTCTAATGGTAAATAAAATTGATAAGATAAAACTTGAAAATTTATTAAATACTCATGGAATTGAAACTAGACCTTTTATTGCGGGTAACCTTTTGAGACAGCCTTTTTTATCAAGATATAGTAATAAAAATTTCTTGAATGCAGATATAATTGAGCATAATGCATTCTATATTGGTAATAATCAGTTTGTAAATAAAAAGAGAATTAATAAGTTAGAAATGATATTAGATAATTTTTTTAAGATTAAAAAAAAATAACTTATTATTTTTTAATAATCTCATTATGCCACTCAATAGTTTTGTTAAGCCCCTTTTTAATATCTGTAAATTTAAAATTTCCAAATTCTTTTTTATATTTACCTATATCTATTTGGACATGATTTGGTGCACCTTGATTAATTTTTTTATCTTTTTTATTAATAAAAGGTACTTTTAGTTCTTTAGCAATTTTTTCTGCCAGCCCAAGAATAGAAATTTTTTTATTTCCACCTACGTTATAAACATTTTCTTTACTAAAAAATAATATATTAATTAGCATTTTAATTGCATCTGTAATGTATATATATGCCCTTATATTATTTTCTCCCCCCGAGATTGTAATTTTTTTATTAAGCATGCCTTTTTTGATAAACTCATTAAGCACTCGGTTGTCATCTTTTTTTACACCAGGCCCGTATGCCAAACATAATCTTGCAGATTTTGCATCATAACCTTTTTTTCTGTAGGCGTTTACAATAGCTTCACCACATCTTTTAGAGTCGATATAACAAGATCTAGAATGTGACGGATTTGTATTTCCTATATCTTCTTCTTTTAATTTGGATTTAATTAAACCACTATATAGCTCACTTGAACTAATAAATAAAAATTTACTTTTTTTATTCATTAGTTTTATTAATTCATTAGTAACCGTTGTATTTAAAAGTATAGTTTCAATATCATTTTTTGTAAATTTTAGTGGTTGTGCATATGTAGCTCCATGAATTATATAGTCAAATTTACCCATATTTAATTTTGTTATATTGGATAAATTTATTTTTCTGTGTTCAAAATATTTATTTTTTTTTAAAAAGTTTAAGTGATTAGGTAATTTAGATCTTGTTATTAAAACAATTTTTTTCGGTTTGTATTTTTTGTTTAATGAATGCAAAAAAAAACCAATCAAATATTGACCAATTAATCCAGAAGCTCCAGTTATCAATATTTTTTTATTTTTTAAGAATTTAAATTTACTTTGAGAGTATAAATCAGAACATTCGTCATTAATAATCTTAAATGTTTTATTAATCATATTTTAAAACTTTTTTAATAATATTTCTAATATTTTTAGTTGAAAAACCAAGTTTGTTGTCATGATCTTTTTTTGTTCCATAGTTTGTTAAAAATTTGAATGGTACAGATAAGCTTTGAATAGAAATATTTTTTGTATCAATAGAACTAATAATTTCATTTAGCACTGCTCCACTATAAAAGGGCTCAATAATTATTAATGATTTACAACTTTTTTTAATATTTTTAATTATCTTTTGGTCAAAAGGTCTAATTGTAGTAGCATAAATTAAATTTATTCCAAACTCTTTTATAATTGGGTATAAAAAATTTAAGACAGGTCCAACTGCCAATATTGTAACTTTAGAATTGTTATTTATAAAATTTGCTTTGCCAAAGTTAACATTTATATTTTTTTCATTTTCAAAATCAGAAAGTCTAAAATAAGTTGGTTTGTTATTGCTGTAAGATTGGTTGAATAACCTGTGGAATTCTTGGCCACTACCGGGAACCACTATTTGCATATTTGGAATATTATACATTAAATTTATATCTTCAGGACAATGATGAGTACATCCAAGGGATGCATAATCGTATGATGAGCCAATACTTACGAAGTTTCCATTCAATTTATTATATCCAAAATCTATTTTAAGCTGCTCTAAAGCTCTACTAACTATAAAAGGTGCAATAGTATGAACTATAGGTTTTAAACCTTCGTTAGAAAGACCTGCAGCTAAACTGATCATGGATTGTTCTAAAATTCCAATATTATAAATTCTTTTTGGATATTTTCTAAATAAATCTCTAAAAGAAAAAACACCAATATCACCCAAAAGCATTGTCGTTTTTTTATCTTCCTTAAATATCTGGGAAATGGTTTCGGTAAATTGCCTTCTCATAATTATTTTGTCTCTTGAATAAATCTATTTATAGTTTGAAGGTCAATTTTTTTATGATGCCACTCTGGGTTATTTTCCATAAAAGAAACTCCTTTTCCTTTAATTGTATTTGCAATAATTGCTAGTGGTTTTTTCTTTTGTTTGTTAATTATTTTTATTAAAGAATCTTCATTGTGGCCATTAATTGTGTAAGCATCCCAACCAAAAGACAAAAATTTTTTTTTTAAATCATCAACTATAAGAGCTCTATCAGTAGATTTATTTTTATCTATAATGCAAACTAAATTATCAAGTTTATGATGATTTGCAATCATACAAGTTTCCCATATAGTACCTTCATTACATTCACCATCTCCGATTAAACAGAACACTTTTCCTCGTTCATTTTTAATTTTTTTTGCAAGAGCGATTCCAGAAGCAAAAGGAAAACCATGCCCCAAGGATCCAGTCGAACTTTCAACTCCTTTAATTTTATTTTTATCTGGGTGTCCACCAAAATTGCTATTGAATGAACAAAAAGATTCTAAATTTTTAGTAATCTTATATTTTTCTAAAACAACATATAGTGCAAGGGAGCCGTGCCCTTTACTTAAAACAAATTTATCAAATTTTTTTTTAGTGATAAATTTTTTATACAACGTTTCAATAATATCTAGAATTGATAGAGAGCTAGGCACATGGCCTTCCTTACCTTTCTGGGCTAACTTTAGAATTCTAAGTATAGATTTATTCACAATATCTAAATAATTTAATTAAAAGTAATGACAATGTCGATATTTAAGTTTATTTGTTATAATTCACAAGCTTTAAAAATGTTTTATAAAAAAATATAAGATTTATTTTACCAAATCTTTTAATTTTACTTTTAGCATATTTTGCTTTCCTTTTTGCTCTTGGATAGTTTTCAATGACATGCTTTATTTTTTTTTCAAGTTCATGTTGATTATTTATTGGTACTATATATCCACCTTTTTCGTTAACAAGTATGTCTCTTGCTCCACTTACGTCTGTTGAAATACAAGGAACTTCAAAATTAACAGCATCAATCAAGACATTTGGTAGCCCTTCATAAAATGAATTTAAAATAAATAAATCTGACTTTAAAAAATCATTCTTAATATCTTTTTTCCAGGGTGTTATTTTAATATTCTTTATATTTTGAGTTTTTTTCATTAGCATTTTCTTTTGGTTGCCATCACCAATTATATTCAGTTCCATTTTAGTGTTATTTTTAGATAGATTAGAAAAAGCATCAATTAAAACAGAAAAATTTTTTTGATATGTAAATCTTCCAATAGATAGAATCATAAATTTTCTATTCTTAACTTTGTTTATTTTTTTAATTTTTAAAATTTTATCAAGATAGGGATTTAAAATTAAAACAATTTTATCATTAAAAAAAACAATTTTTTTGAGAGATTCTTCAGACTTTTTAGATATTGCAATTATCTTATCTGCAAAATTATAGAATATAAATTTTAAGAATAAAACAAGTACAGCTAGCAACTTGTTATCAGCATAAACTGTTGCCCCAATTGATTCTTCTGAATTTCTTATGATAATTTTTTTTTTTATTATTTTAGAAACAATTATCGCTGGAATGTGACTTTGCATTGAAAAAATTATAGAGTTGTTGCCACTAGATTTACCATAGTAAAATAGATTGATCACAGATGATAAAGCAAGATTCCATCTTATAGGTAAAAAAGAAAATCTTTTTAATGGTTTATTATTAATTATTTTTAAATTCTTAATAAATTTAAATTCATCTCTTTTTGCATTATGCGAAAGAAGAATAACTTTTATTTTTTTTTCTAATAAATAATTAACTATACGTATAAGATTTTTGGTCGCTCCTCCATTTTCAAAAGAAGGGTAAAATAATAATATTTTTTTTAGCATAAAACCTATTTTTTAATAAACACTATATTTGAATAATTAAAATAATTATGCTCAGGCCTTTCTGGATTGATTTTAATTAATTCTTTACTGAATGGGAATATTTTATACGCTTGATATTCTTTTAGGACTTTAGAAAAATAATATAAATTTACATTTTTAAATAGATGATGCCAATTATATTCTATTTGAATGTATTTAGGTTTAAATTTTTTTATAGTTTTTTTTGCACCAATTAAAACTTCCAGTTCATAACCTTCTGTGTCAATTTTTATTAAATCAATTTTTTTAATAGAAAGTTTTTTATTTTTAACAAAAAAATTATCTAAACTTGAAATTTTACACTTAAGAGATTTTTTAGTATGTTTTAAATAATTTATTTTTTTTAATTCAGGGTTAAAATTTGCCCATTGTAAATTATGTTTGTCATAATATATTTTTTTTGTTTCATTCTTTTCTCCAATACCAATGTTATATGTATATAATTTATTGATAAATTTTTTTTTTAATAAATTCAATTTATTAAAAGACTCAGGCACAGGCTCAAATGCAATAACTCTTGAATTACTATTCTCCAGGATGTATTTAGAATATTCACCAATATTAGCACCTACGTCTATACAGAGTTGTGGCTTATTTTTGCATACATTATTTAAGAAATTTTTTTCACCACTTGATCCCAAGCTTTTATGGTTGTTATAACCAATAAATCTAATAACTAATTTCAGTATAATTATATTGATTGGTAATAGAATTTTTCTTGCAAATAAATAATCTAAAACATCTAAAATTATTCTTTTCATTTTTAAACTATATTTAACAGTGAGTTATAGTAAGTTACTAGAAAATGAAAGTTTATTATTGGAGCCCTTTTATATCTCATGTTGCAACTGTTACAGCAGTAATTAACTCTATCATATCGCTAAAAAAATTTTCTACTGTTAAGGCTGATTATAGAGTTATAAATGTGTTTAAAGAATGGTCCCCCTACGATATTGAGTTAAAAAAAAATAAAATTCAATGCGTAGATCTAGGCACCTTTCTAAATATAAATTTTTTACCAAAATTTGGATTTTTAAAGAGCAGATTTACTTACATTTTAACATATATATTTTCAATAATAAAACTTCATAAATTTCTCAAAAAAGAAAAACCAGAATTTCTTATTGTTCATTTAATTTCTTCAATTCCACTGTCATTGTTATTGTTCTTTAAATATGAAACTAAGTTTATTCTAAGAATATCTGGATATCCAAAAATGACTGTTTTTAGAAAAGCTCTGTGGAAGTTATGTGACAGTAAATTATACAAAGTATTTTGCCCAACAAATTTTACTAAAGATTATATGGTAAAGAATAATATTTTTTCTTGTTACAAAATATTTCTAGTAAGAGATCCAGTTATTAATGTTAAAAAGATTAATAAAAATAAAAGACTAGAGATAGGAAATACTTTTAATTGGCTTAAAAATAAAAAGTATATAGTCTCAATAGGCAGACTTACAAAACAAAAAAACTTTCCATTTTTAATAAAAGAGTTTGGTAAAATTTTAATAAAATCCCCAGATTTAAACCTTGTAATCTTAGGTGATGGAGATGAAAGAGCTGTTTTAAGAAAATTAGTTGTAGAAAAAAAACTTAGTAGTAATGTTTTTTTACTTGGTAATCAAAAAAATATTTATCCATTCTTATTAAATTCATTATTTTTTACATTAACATCGAACTGGGAAGATCCTGGATTTGTAATTCTAGAGGCCATGTTTTCAAAAAAAATAGTTTTATCAAGTGATTGTGAAAGTGGTCCTATTGATATTATCAAAGACAATGTGAATGGATTTTTGTTCAAAAAGCTGGATTCAAAAGATTTTCAATTAAAGTTTTCTGCAATTTTAGATTTAATAAAAAAAGAAGACTTTAAAAGGGATAAAATTTTAAATTCTGCATTAAAAACGTCAAAATTTTATACTTTATTTAATCACTATAAAGATATATCTCCTCACATTAATTAAATTTAATGAAAATATCGATACTATTAGAAACTAACTCTTCAGGCGGAGGATCATTTACACATTCCGTTAACACCTGCTTAGATTTAAAAAGATTTTGTGGAATAAAAAATGAAATTATAGTTTACACACAATTCAAAAAAAGTTTTGAAACTCTAAAAGATCTTAAAATACCTGTAAAACTTTTTTCTCATTCATTTTTAGATAAGTTATTATTAAAGTTTTCAATATTCAAGATTTTTAGATTTTTAACTGATTTGATAAATATTAAAATATCGATTGAAAAAACTATTATAGAAAACAAAAGTGACTTAATTTTTTTTCCAGTGTTATCTAATACAGTTTTTTGTCTAAAAAAAATGAGGTTTATTTCAACATTGCTTGATTTGGAACACTTTAAACACTCTACATTTCCTGAAATTACTGAAAAAGATTTTAATTATAGAGAAAATCTCTACTTTTATTCACTTAAAAGATCGGAATTAATCATTACTAGTTGTGAAAGTATTAAAAAAAATCTCTGTAGACATTATAAAATAAACAAAGAAAAAGTGCATATTATTCCTTACACACCAAGTAACTTATTTATAAAAAAAAAGCTAAGTAAGAAATTTTTAAAAAAATATAAAAAAATTAAAAATTATTTTTTTTATCCAGCTCAAATATGGGGCCATAAAAATCACCTTGTAATATTAAAAGCTATAAAAGTTCTAAATAAAAAAAATATAGATGTAAATTTAGTTTTTTCCGGGAGAGATAGAGGTTATAGAAAAACTCTAGATTTATATATTGAAAAAAATAAAATTAAACACGTATTCTTTACTGGGTTTTTAACTTCAGGTGAAATGCATCATATGTACAAAAATTGCAAGGGAGTAATTTTTACAACTTTGTGGGGTCCTAATGCAATTCCACCACTTGAAACTTGGTCTTACCAAAAACCTTTAATATATAATGACAGACTTGAAGACGATGTAACAAAGGGGACAGCGATATTGGGGAATATTAATGACCCAAATTATGTAGCCAATTCATTAGAAAAAGTTTTGAAAAATAGATATAGTGAGAATTTTATAATAAATGGAAATAATAAACTTCAATTAATTAAAAAAAATAGTAAAAGACAATATATAAAATTAAATAAAAAAATAACTTTTCTAAATTAATTAATAAAAAGAACTTTATGAAAACAGCATTTGTTTTAGGATCTACAGGTCAAGATGGCTCTTATATGTGTGAACTTCTGCTTAAAAAGAATTATAAAGTTTACGCACTTGTTAGAAAATCAGCAACTGGAAATACAAAAAACATAGATCATCTGATAAACAATAAAAAAGTTTTGGATAAAAAATTTTTTTTAGTGAAAGGAGATTTAAACGATCATAATTCAATACGCAATATAATCTCAAATGTAAAACCAAATGAAATATATAATTTTGCAGACCAAGATCATGTTGGCTGGAGTTTTGCTATACCTAGTTATTCACTTATGACCACTTCTCATTCACTAATTAATATTCTTGAATCAATTAAATCAACTAATAAAAATATTAAATATTTTCACCCATTATCATCAAATATGTTTGGAAAAACGAAATCCAAATTACAGGATGAAAATACTCCATTTAATCCACAAAGTGTTTATGCTATTTCAAAAGTTACTTGTTATCACTTAAGTAATCTTTACAGGGATGTTTATGGTTTAAAAATTTATAACACCATTTATTCTAACCATGAGTCTCCAAGAAGATCAGAGGAATATGTAACAAAAAAAATTGTCAAACATGTTTCTGAAATATTTTATAAAAAAAGATTAAAGTTAGAGTTGGGAGATATTAGTGCAAAAATAGACTGGGGATATGCAAAAGAATATGTTGAATATACTCATAAGATAATGCAAACAAAGAAACCAGATATCTTTGTTATTGCAACCGGAAAAGCCCATTCTGTCAAAGAATTTGCTCAGAAATGTTTTAAATATGTTGGCTTAGATTATAAAAAATATTTAAAGACTAATAAAAAATTTTTGCGCCCAGCTAAAACAAGCTCTTTAGTAGGAGATACAAGTAAAATTAAAAAAATTATGAATTTTAAGATCAAATATAATTTAGATAAAATAATTAAGATAATGATGGATCATGAATTGAATCTTTTAAAATGAAAAAGAAAATTTTAGGTCTTATTCCAGTAAGATTAAACTCATCGAGATTAAATCAAAAACCCTTATTATTAATAAAAAAAATTCCTCTTATAATACACACTTATAGAAGAGCAAAACTATCTAAAAAGCTTGATGAATTAATTATTTGTTGTGATGATAAAAAAATTTTTGATGTTGCAAAAAAATTTAAAGCAAAAGCAATCTTAACATCTAAAAAACATAAAAATGGAACTGAAAGAATAAATGAGGCTTATTTAAAAATTAAAAAAAAATATGATTTAATAATAGATATTCAAGGAGACGAACCCCTAATAAATCCAGAACAAATAGATCAAGTAATAGATTTTCATTTAAAAAATCAAGATGTAGAAATTATCTTACCATCTCTTAGATTAAAGAATATCTCAAGTTACAATGTAGTAAAAGTTGTTGTCGATGCAAAAGATAATATTTTATACCTATCTAGGAGTAAAATTCCACATAATTTCAACAAAAACTCAGATTATTATTTAAAACATTTATCAATTATTTCTTTTAAACCAAATGCTTTAAGTAAATTCAGTTTGCATCCACAGACACGACTTGAAAAAATTGAAGGTATTGAGTTACTAAGAGCAATAGAAATGGGTTTAAAGGTTAAGACTACAATCATAAAAGGTAATAGTTTTTCTGTAGACATAAAAGAAGATTTTATAAAAGCAAAAAAATACATGGAGAATGACAAACTTTTTAGATTATATTCAGAAAATTATGATAACTAAGATAATAAAAAAAATTTAATTTCAAAGTATTTAAAAAACAAAGTAAAATTTTATTATTTTTAAAAATTCATTTAATAATGATTAAAAAAAAATTAATTATATTTGATTTAGACGGTGTTTTAATTGATTCTTTATCTAATATGAGAATGTCACTAAAAAAAACTTCAATAGAGCTCAAAATTAAATTGAATTTTGAATTATATAGAAAGTATTTAGGATTACCATTTGAAAAAATAATGAAGAAAATGGGAATTAAAAATGATGTAGATATAATTAAAAATAAATATTCAAATTTTTCCAAAAGAAAACTTTCTAAGATAAAAATAAAAAAGACACATTTAAATGAATTGATATATTTAAAAAAGAAATATATATTTGCTGTTTTTACCTCAAAAGATAAACTTCGTACAAACATTATATTAAAAAATTATAATTTTTTTCAATGTATAATTACATCTGATGATGTGACCAAAGGAAAACCACATCCTGAAGGATTAATTAAAATTTTAAAAAAGACAAAAAGAAAAAAAGATCAAACTATCTTTATTGGTGATAGTATTTTTGACTACAAAACTGCAAAAAATTTGGGCATTAAATATTTGCATGCTAAATGGGGATACGAAAATGATTTAAAAAATAAATTTAAAATAAATGAAATTTCAAATTTTTTAGAAATAGAAAAATACTTATAATGCATTTAGTGTCAATAATAATGCCTTTCTATAAAAAAAAGACCTTTTTTTTAGAATCCTTAAACTCAGCTTTAAATCAAACTTATAAAAATATAGAAATTATTATAATTTATGATGATATTGAATTAACTGATTTAAAATATATTAATAAAATAATAAAAAAAGATAACAGAGTCAGGGTTATTAAAAATAATTATAATATGGGAGCAGGCTTGTCTAGAAATCGTGGCATTTCAAATGCTAGAGGTTCTTATATTGCTTTTTTAGATTGTGATGATTTATGGGTTTTTAATAAGCTGGAAATACAAATAAATTATATGAAAAAAAATAAAATTTCATTTTCTTACACTTCTTACGATGTCGTGGACTCTAAAAATATATTTATTAAAAGTAAAAAAATTCCCAAAAAAATAACTTTTAATGATCTTCTTTCAAACTGTGATATTGGTTTATCGACTGTTATACTAGATAAAAAAATAATTAATGAAGAATGTAAATTTCCTGATTTAAAAACAAAAGAAGATTATGTACTATGGCTAAGTATTTCACAAAAAATTGATTTATATGGAATTAATTTACCATTATCTAAGTGGAGAAAACTAAAAGATTCATTATCTGCAAATACATTGCAGAAATTAGTTGATGGTTTTAGTGTGTATAATAAATATATGAAATTTAATTATTTTAAGTCTATTTATTTTTTAATGGTTCTATCAATTAACTTTTTAAAAAAAAATTATATTAATAAATGTTAATTTTGAAATCATTTTTAATTTTTACACTTTCTTTTTTTTTAATTTTCTTATGTAATAAAAAAAAATTTTTATTAAATCAGTCAGGTGATAATCACCAAAAATTTACAAGTGAAATTTCTACACCATTATTAGGAGGTATAATTTTATTTTTATCAATTTTTGTTTTTAATTTTAAGAGGTTAGACTTATTTTTTTTTTCTACATTAGCTATTTTATTGGTTGGATTACTTTCTGATTTAAAAAAATTAAATTCACCAATTCTGAGGCTTGGATTTCAACTATTTATAATATTGCTTACTGTAAATTTTTTAAGTCTATTTATATTAGGAACAAAAATAAATTTTTTAGATTATTTACTAACAAACAATTTCTTTGCTATTATTTTTACATCTTTTTGTATTTTAATAATTTTAAATGGAACTAATTTTATTGACGGAATTAACTCACTTACAATAGGTTATTATATAATAATTAGCTTAACCCTTTTCTTTTTGGAACAACAAGGTTTTACTTTAATTACATATTTTTCATTAGAACTAATGTTAATATGTTTAGCAGTATTATATTTTTTAAATTTATTTAATAAGTTATATTTAGGCGACTCTGGTGCTTATCTTCTTGGTTTTTTATTTAGCATAGAGTTAATTAATTTTTATTTACAAAATAATTCAATCTCTCCCTTTTTTATCATATTATTATTATGGTACCCTGCTTTTGAAAATTTATTTTCTATTTTAAGAAAAACTAATTTTAAAAAATCACCAATTAATCCTGATACGAGTCATTTACATCAGCTAATTTTTTCATATTTTATTAAAAAAAAATATGCCAAGTTAAAAGCAAGCACTGTTACAACAATATTAATTAATTCTTATAATGGAATTATAGTTATGGTATCTTTGATTGATCCGCACCATACGAAATTTCAAATTATTTTATTAACAATTAATTTAACCACATACACATTTTTATATTTTAAATTACAGAAGAGATTATAAATTTTATATCTAGTGTACTTAGAAGATTTAGACATTAAATATATTAAATTTATTAAAAATATAATACTAATATGAAGTTATTTAAATCCTTATGAGTTACAACATTTATACTTTTTTTATATTTTATTTCATTATTATCTTTTCAGTGGTTGGTTATGGATTATTTATTTCAAATATAGTTAATTTATTAGATATAAGAAAAAACTTTGGATATTCTGGTTTATTAGGTTTATTTTTTTTAACAATTTATTCATATATTTCTAATTTTTTTTTACCACATAATTTAGTTCATAATACGATATTAGTTTTAATTGGAATTTTTTTTTATTTATATTTTTTAAGAAAAAAAATTTTTAAAATAAAAGAAACACTACTATTTGTTTTAATCTTTTTATTATTATTTATATCTATTTTGATGTTTAAAACCCATGATGATTTTCCCTATTATCACTTTGCTTATAGTTATTATTTAACTCAAAACTCATCTATTATTGGAATTGGACCTTTTAATCATGGTTTTAGAACACCATCATCTATATTTTATTTAAACTCATTATTTTATTTACCAGTTGTTAAATATTTCATGTTTCATATGCCTGCTTTACTTATATTAGGATTTTCAAATATTATTTTTTTAAAAAAAATTTTAAAAAATATAAAGTTTAAATCAATAAATTTTATAACCTTCTTTTGTTTACTTTCCTTTTTATTCGTTAATATATTTTTTTATAGAATAGCAGAGCATGGAACTGATAGATCAGCACAAATTCTAGTATTTATTTTACTAATTGAGATCATGATATTAATTAATTTCAAGATTAACAATCATATTCAACTTACTAAAATTTATATTCTAGTTAGTTTAATTATTTCATTTAAGGTTTTTTATCTTATGTATTTAGCTTTTTTTATACCATTGATCTTCTTTTATTATCAGAAAGATAATTTTTTAAATATTTTTAAGATAATTCAAAACCAATTTTTTATTTATTTCGTTATTTTAATTCTTCTTGTAGTTGCAACTAATTTTTTTAATAGCGGGTGCTTATTATATCCAGCAAGTATTACTTGCTTTGAAAATTTACCTTGGGCATTCGATTTGAATTTGGTTGTTCAGATGAATGATTGGTATGAGCAATGGTCTAAAGCTGGTGCGGGACCTAATTTTAGAATTGAAGATCCTCAAGAATATATAAGATATTTGAATTGGGTTCCCAATTGGCTTGAAATGTATTTTTTTAATAAAGTATCCGACTTATTAGGGGGCATCTTACTCCTTTGTATAATTGTGTTCCTAATCTTTAATTCAAAAATAAAAACTAAAAATAAACATTATAAAATTTCATTTATTTATTTTATACTTCTAATTTTATTTATTGAGTGGTTCTATAATCACCCTTCTTTAAGATATGGTGGATATTGTTTAATTGCATCAATAATTTTCTTACCAATTTCAATTTTATTAGAAAAAAATTTAAATTTAAATGATAAAAACTTAAAAAATAAATTTTTATTTTTAATTTTGTGTGGAATCATAATCTTTATAGGTCGAAATTTAAAAAGAATAAATGAGGAATATAAAATTTACGAATATAAACCTCTAAAGGAGACATTTTATAATATTGAAGAAAGATATTTTTCGACACAAAAAGAATTCAATAAATTAATTAATAACTTCAATTTATGTGAAACAAAAAAAAATGAATGTTCAGCAGAACTTGAACCAAAAACTATTAAGCTATATGGGAAATATATATTTATTAATAATCAATAATGATTAAATATTTTATTTTAAAAGTGCTAGGATTGTTTGATTTTTATCATCAATTAAAAATATTTAAATTTTTAGCTAAAAAAAAATTAACAGATTTTAATATTTTCCTTGATATAGGAGCACATAAAGGTGAGTCTATTGAACTTTTTCTTAAATACCTAGATATAAAAAATATTTATTCATTTGAATCTAGTCCTTTGAACTATCTAATATTAAAAAAAAATTTACCTAAACTTAAAAAAAAATTTAAAAAAACTTCAATTAATATTTATAATATAACTCTTGGTTCAGAAAATAAAGTAGGGATTTTAAAGCAAATAGATGAAAGTTCTTCCTCAACTTTAAATAACATTAATATTAATTCAAAATATTTTAAAAGAAAAAAAACACTATTATATAATAATAAAAAAAAAGAATTTTACAAAGAAATAAAAATTAATATTTGTACACTTGAATCTTTTTTACAAAAAAATTTTTTGAATTACATTGATTTTATTAAAATAGATACAGAAGGGTATGAATTGGAAATTTTAAGAGGTTTAGGTAATAAATTTAGCAAAATAAAATTAATTATGTTTGAACATCATTATCATGACATGATTGAAAAGGGTTATACATTTTCTGATATTCATAAATTACTGAGTATGAATAGTTTTACACAGATATATAAAGCAAAAATGCCATTTCGAAAAACGTTTGAATATATCTATATTAATAATGAAATATCATAATGAATAAAAAAATATCTGTATTAATTGCAAATTATAACAACCAAAAATATATTCATGAATGTATAAAATCTTTAACTGATCAAACTTATGATAATTTAGAAATTATTGTTTTTGATGATTGTTCTAGTGATGAGTCAATCTTAGAAATAAATAAATTTAAAAAAGTTAAATTAATTCCCTATAATAAAAGGGGGAAATTTGGTGCATTCAATCAAATGCATGCCTATAGAGAAGCTTTTAAAAAAAGTAATGGTGAAATAATTTTTTTCCTAGATAGTGATGACTTTTTTCACAAAAATAAAATATCTAAAGTAGTAGATAAATTTATTACAGCGAAAAATATAGAAATTATATTTGATATGCCAATTTATAAATATGAAAATAAAACTAAAAAAAAAATTCATATAAAAAGAATAATTAATAATTATTGGGCATTTATTCATCCACAAAGTTGTATTGCTATAAGGAGAGATTGTTTAGATAAAATATTCAATGAAATATGCTTCGAATCCTTTTCTGATATATGGATGGACTTTAGAATTTCAATTTACTCCAAATATATATCAAGCAAATTTTATATTTTAAAAGAAAATTTAACTTTTTATAGACAATCTAACACTAACATTTCTTCAAATTTTAAAATTTTTGGAAAATCATGGTGGAAAAGAAGATTGCAAGCACACCAATTTGTCAAATTTTTTTTAAAGAATAATAATATTGCTTATAAGAGAAATATTGATTATTTTGTCACTCTATTACTTAATAAATTTATCAAATAATTTATAAAAAAAATAATGAAAAAAAAAATAGCCTTAATATTTGGAATAACAGGACAAGATGGCTCCTACCTTGCTGAATTTTTAATCAAAAAAAAATATATTGTCCATGGTGTAAAAAGAAGATCATCTTCAATTAATACTAATAGAGTTGATCACATTTATCAGGATCCACATGAAAGTAAGAGAAATTTTTTTTTGCACTACGGAGATATTACCGACTCAACTTCAGTTTCTAAAATCATAAGCACTATTAGACCTCATGAAATATATAATCTTGCTGCACAATCACACGTGGCTGTTTCATTTGAAGTCCCAGAATATACTGCTAATGCTGATGCTTTAGGCACTTTAAGAATACTAGAGGCAATTAAATTTCATAAATTAGTTAAAAAAACAAAATTTTATCAAGCAGGAACTTCTGAAATGTATGGAAAAGTTCAAAGCGTTCCTCAAAATGAAAAAACTAATTTTTATCCTCTCAGTCCTTATGGTGTAGCAAAACTTTACGCGCATTGGATTACAAAAAATTATAGGGAAGCCTATGGAATTTTTGGAAGTAACGGAATTTTATTTAATCATGAAAGCCCAAGAAGAGGAGAAACTTTTGTTACGAAAAAAATTGTTAATGCTTTATGTAAAATTAACCTTGGAATGCAAGAAAAATTATATCTAGGTAATTTAGATGCAAAAAGAGATTGGGGACATGCAGAAGATTATGTTGTGGCTATGTGGAAAATATTACAACAAAAAAAACCTGATGACTATGTTATCGCTACAGGAAAACAATATAGTGTTAAGGAATTTGTAAACTTTGTTGCAAAAAAAATTGGAATTAAAATAATTTGGAAAGGAAAAGGAATAAATGAAAAAGGAATTAATGCATTAACAAAAAAAATAATTATAGAATGTGATAAAAATTATTTTAGGCCTTTAGATGTAAATACCTTGTTAGGAGATGCTAAAAAAGCAAGGAAAGAATTAAAGTGGAAACCTAAAATTAATATTAATCAATTAGTTTCTGATATGGTGAAAAAAGAAGAGGCCGCCCTTAAAATTTATGTTAAATAAACTTTAAAGTCTATGTTTAATAAAAAGTCAAAAATTTTTCTTGCCGGTCATAATGGGCTTGTTGGTGGAGCTATATTAAAAAAATTAATTAATAATGGATATAAGGACATAATAACTATTTCGAAAAAAAAATTAGATTTAAGAAATCAAAAAAAAGTATTTGAATTTATCAAAAAAAAAAAACCTAAAATTATAATAAATGCAGCAGCAAGTGTAGGTGGAATTGCTGCTAATAGTACTTATAAAGCAGATTTTATATACAACAATATATCTATACAAAATAACTTAATTCATTCAGCATTTTTAAATGGAGTAAATAATTTAATTTTTTTGGGATCTAGCTGTGTTTATCCTAGAAAATGCAAGCAACCAATTAAAGAAGATTATTTACTAACTGGACCACTTGAAAAAACAAATGAGCCATATGCTGTTGCAAAAATTGCAGGTATCAAAATGTGTGAGAGTTATAATTATCAACATAATACAAACTATTTTTGTTTAATGCCATGTAATGCATTCGGTCCAAATGACAATTATGATTTGCTAACTTCTCATTTTTTTCCAGCCTTAATAAGAAGATTGAGTGATGCAATAGATAATAAAAAAAAATCAATCAAATTGTGGGGAACAGGCAAAGCCAAACGAGAATTTATTTATGTTGATGATATTGCGGACGCTTGTATTTTTTTTATGAATAAAAAAGTAAGACATGCTTTGATAAATATAGGTAGTGAAGAGGAACATACAATAAGCCAATGCGCTAAAAAAGTTCTAAAAAAATTTGACAAAAAAATTCAAATTAAATTTGATAATAATAAAAAAATGGATGGTACTCCTAGGAAAATACTTGATTGCTCATTAGCAAGATCATATGGCTGGAAAAAAAAAATTAGCTTTGAAGATGGTCTTGAATTAACTTTAAATGATTTTTTTAAAAGAAAAGGAAATTTTAGAAAAATAAAATTTTAATTTTATAAATATTATTTTATGAAAAATATTATTGTTATAACTGGCGGAGCGGGCTTTATTGGCTCAAACTTAATTAAATATCTTATAAATAAAACCAAGTTTAACATCATCAGTTTAGACAATTATTCTACAGGTAAAAAAAAAAATGAAATTAAAAATAAAAGAATAAAATATATAAAATCAGATACTAAAAAAATTTCTAAAACTTTAAAATTATATAAAAAAAATATTCATTCACTTTTTCACTTTGGAGAATTTTCTAGAATATATCAAAGTTTTTTGAAGATGAGTACTTGCATTGACTCTAATACGATTGGTTCTAATGAAGTGTTTAATTTTTGCCTTTTAAATAAAATTAAACTTATATATTCAGCAACATCAGCAAGCATAGGAAATAAAGGCGATGATAAAAATTTATCTCCTTATGCTTTTACTAAAGCTAAAAATTTAGAATTGTTAGAAAATTTAAAAAAATGGTTTAATTTTAAGTATGAAATAATTTATTTTTATAATGTTTATGGACCTGGACAAATAAAAAAAGGTTCTATGGCAACTGTGATTGGAATATTTGAGGATCAGTTTAAAAAAAAAATACCATTAACAATAGTTAGACCTGGATCACAATCTAGAAGATTTACACATGTTTTTGATACAGTTGAGGGGTGTTATTTTGCGTGGAAAAAAAATATGTGTAAACATTACAGTGTGTCTCATAAAAAAAGCTATACAATTATAGAAGTTGCAAAAATGTTTAATAGTAAAGTTAAGTTTCTTCCATCAAGAAAAGGTGAAAGATACGCCTCAGCTTTAACAAGTATGAATTTATCAAATAAAGTTCACAAAATATTTGGAAAAATTAATCTTAAAGATTACATCATAAATATCGTTAAAAACTCTCAAAAAAGACCTTAATTCTCTGGTTTACAATGTTTTTATTTTAGGTATAACACTCTCGCCGGTGATTATTGCGAAGGGGTAATACCCGATCCCATTCCGAACTCGGAAGTCAAGCCCTTCAGCGCCAATGGTACTTTGTCTTAAGAC
>Ga0209223_10000317_pt1 | contig 55402 bp, 44 predicted proteins | sample COG_06_FD_184750 | JGI IMG/M metagenome (GOLD analysis project Ga0209223, IMG submission 184750) | Pelagic Microbial community sample from North Sea - COGITO 998_met_06 (SPAdes) (version 2) | ecosystem: Environmental > Aquatic > Marine > Neritic zone/Coastal water | place: Helgoland, sampling... | reverse complement strand
CGAATTTTTTTTTTTTTTTGGGGGGCCCGCGAATTTTTTTTTTTTCTTTGTCGTGTAAATTTTTCTCAAGTTTATTTTTAACTTGTGATATTTTTTTTATATGGGTACTATTAAAAAATGGAACGGACTGATTTTTACACCACTGCCTTAAGTGTTTATTTGTTTTATATTGTCGATTATTGGCTATTTCCAATGGTTATAAATGTATGTTTATTTGTTTTATTTTTTCTATTATGGCTGTTTCCAAGTAAAGTTTAACACGTGTATATAGAAAATGTGTAAAGTTATACTTTTAAAATGTTTTCGTATGTGTCTTTCGTTTAGATTACTAATAAAAATGCCAGCATCCACGTTCTGGTTCACGATGAGCTCCAAAAATGGTAAAAACGTCTACTATGAGCGAAGTAAGACCGGTGTCGTCCATAGAATCTCCAAAGAAACTTACGATAAATCGACGAATAGCAAAAATGACAATAACATACCTAAATTTTGGTCGATCACGGCAGATGACGCCCTGGGCCAAAAACATACAGCGTACTTTAAACATCATAAAAATAAGCAATGGAGACTGTCGTCAGCCGATTTCTTCGCTGGAGGGGATGATAACGAAGAGGTACTGAAAAAAATGCAGAAAGTGATCGAAAGACATCATCAGACAGCCGATATTGGGGAAGCATCTTCCCATAGATTTAACGTACGAGACATTGACAATTTATACAGTTCATATATTCAGCCGACCGCTAGTATTACTAAACCTACATCTGTTGCGTATATATTAACACAAGCTAAACAGACTGTAGTACCAACAAATACAAGTTCACGACATGACTGTTGGAAACTTGCTACCCTTGCCCAGAAGGCTAAATTTACCACATTTAAAGAGTATACTCCAGGGGCGGACATGTACCAGGCGTGCCTTGGAAATGATAAGAAATGCTCTTTTGCATTGGTGATTACCGAGTATAAAAAAGAGATGCATGAATTACGACAGCAGCTGTATCTACATTGTAAGCAAATTTTACCGGATATGACGGACAGTTGGATCTGCGGGGAAGGAGCTGACAAAAAATCGTACTTCTTAACCGATGCGGAGGGATATACTCCCATGTTGGACAGTGTTGATAAATACGTAACAGACACAGACGAGAAAAAGGTGTTCAGCAAATCTGTCAATGATAAACTTCAAAATCTGTTTTTAAAGGCCATGCGGAGTGGTCTGTTCATGTCGAATGGCCTCAAGCTCGACCACAATGATTTCATTCTAAAACTTGCGACAGACAAGAAAACAGTGGTAGACATCCGACTATGGGATATCACGAATGCTTCATACTATGGTAACAACTCGAATAAGCCCGAGTTCACGGCCATCACTCTGGTTCCCAATGCTCCAGTAAAGCTGTTCACGCAAGCCGTCTCAGAAGATAATAAGTTTGAGACGGAGATACTCAAACTATTTCCTATAGTGTAAAAATGTATAGGTAGGTAATTATTAATGATAGACATACACAATACTGTAAATTGCGCTTTAATCGGGTTTTTTACTAATTGTTTTACACTTTTTTTTTTTGAAATGGATGATCGTAAAAAAAAATATTATCCCTTTGTTGTCCAAAGATTATGTCGGCATAAAACATGTATAATAAAATAAAATTATCGATTTCGTTCACGTTTTGTACAACGCTCAAATATATATTGTACAGGGTTGTAATAATGATGGTTCCATAAAGTAATAGTGTATCATTAGTATGGAAGAAAATTCTCGATAAAATATCGAGTAAAATTTATCAAGCCCCTCCTCTCTTTTTATGAGTTCAAGATCATCCAGATTTTCAGGTCCTGGTAGACTTTATATAACATTTTATATATTTGTAAAAGAGTCAAAATGAACTTCACTCCTCCTGACTATCTCGTCTCAAATGTGTAAAATTAAATTGAAATTTTATTTTTATTTATTTAACGCCTTCCCATGTAAAATATCCTCTTGTATAACCTGTTCGGCTATCGATTTTCGCAGCGCTTTCAGTAGTATCTCGTCACAAGTATTATTGTTTTTTATTTCGCTCACAAACATCACTTTTTCAGAAATGTTTCTGAGACCAACTGCATTCATAATCATTACGTATTGTTTTACATTAGGAATATCGATGAAAATCAATTTTGATACTATATCCACGTTGTCGGAGGAGTAGTCGTCCTCTCTGGTAGTGAGTAATGTGCAACATATATCGTTGATCGTTGTCGTAATATTATGATATGGTGAAGTTTCGAAAATCTTGTTGATGCTTCCAGCCAGCTCACTATTTAGATATATTAATAGTATATTATCCATCAGCGCATTTTCGTTCTGCACGAACTCTCTAACTGCACTGAGTTTTGTAGAGCGAGATATAGGATTTAATGCTAATCTGTTCATCCAGCGGCTTGTGTTAGCTTGTTGATATTTCGTTGATATACAAGAGTATACACTAAGTTCTCTTAACCGTCGACGATCATCGATAATACTGTCTTTTTCCAGCATCATCTCAATGTATTTTGTTTCACTTTTGCCCTGCAGAGGTACCTTCATGACCCGTCCTATATTGTATGCATTAGACTTCATGGGAGGATAAAATAAATAGAACTTGTCGTTGTCGAATCTCGCAAACTCCTGACCTTTTACAATCTTACACATCTTATGGTGGCTTTCAACATTGAAAATGTGAGCATCGGTGAGAGCGAACAACGCGCAATTTTGAGAATCAAATAACGCCTTTGCAATTTTTGATTGCTGCAGGACGAACTCACATCCTATAAATATTACAACAGTATTATCAAATGGATTTGCGTCACCCCCGCACCCGGCGGTGGCCTCGGCGTATCCGATAGCCAGGAGTGTCGAGGGTATTTCCGATGGAAAAGCAAGTTTTCTTTTTAGTTTCTCGAAAGTGATTTCATCGGGAAATATCTTCTCGAGGGCATTTTTGTAGAACTCCGATGAATACAGAAGCGTGCCTAAAAAATCGTCAGCTATGTTACCAGTCGGGAAAATAATTATTTTATCCCGAGGGTCATAGTAAAAGTTCTCGATTATCTGTAACGTATTGCGAGCCGCTCCAGACCCAGAAACCAGCAACCGGCTACATTGACCCGGTCGGGCCAGACGGGACACTGTCTCAGACATGGTATTGTTGCTAGTGCTCGTCGACATCTTTTGTTTCTATGAACTTTTCAGCGGCTGCGTGTGTTCATTTTTTCGACTGCAACCGAAGTCCAGGAATCAGCATGAAGGTACTGGAGTCTATGCAGCAGACGTACACACACGTGCCGCAGACATTGTCCTGACCGAGTCGATCTGCTGGTACAAGACAAGACACTCTCGACACTTTTACCATCGAGGCATCTCATACAACATTGCACCTGTATATCATCAGCGTATACCTCATAGTACTTATTTATGAACTTAATCGATGCTGTCTTCTTCTTCTGGTCCGACATTGTCTTCTCTTTCTTTATTATACTGACTTGACAGTGATCCAAAAATTCCCGACATGGCCAACAATAATATGGTGTATAAAATTGTAAACAATAAAAACAAGAAAAATTCCATCATTGTATTCATTTTAATTACTATTAAGGCAAATCGGTATTGCTGCAAACGGTGGACAGAACACAGATAGTAAAGCAAAGCCTAACGATAAGTTGAATCTCTCACCACTTACTGTCGATGTGCGAGCGAAGAATATAAAAGCCAACACGACGATCCCGATCCATAACAGCATGATCATTATGGTAATTGCTGTTGACCCATATCTAATTGTATTGGTATCGAGCATTTTATTTTATTTATTTTGAGTCCGCATCACAAGATAGTATTTTGTTTGTAATTTCCGTGAGATATATTCTTACTAAGTATAAAATGGATAAAAGATATGTTGTAGGGGTTGTCGCAAATAGTGTACAGTTCTGGCAGGGCAAGACAGACAGTATGGGATTCACCCAGGCTCTGGTAACATATCTGGGCAAAGATAATGTGGTTTTGATCAACCCGTTCGATCATGCCATAATTCCTGACCATATTAGTCATATCATCCTCACAGGGTCAGAGATAAATATCAGTAGTCAGGACGAAATATCGACATCACTATTACAAAACCTACGTGTACTGTATATTGATATTAAAAAAAGAAAAATACCATGCCTCGCAATATGCTTTGGTTTCCAGGCGATATTACAAATCGAAGGTGCAAAAATCAAGCGAAATCCACTGGGTTTCCACTCTTCAAAGTCGGCTCAGATAGCAATTTTAAACTCCATACTTTTTGATGATGGTTTATTGTTTATGAACGTGGTTGCAAAACATGGTGATATCGTTATCGATGTACCATTACATGTAAAAATCAGAGGAGTACATATTGAGCGTCAGGAAATCGCGTGTGTTGAGATTCACGACCATATTGTGGGAATTCAATTTCATGTTATGGGTTCTCAAGATGGCAATATATTTCTCGAAAGTTTTTTAATGTTATAATTTTTTTTTTTGCACACAAACACAATACGCCTGAATAAAATCTCGTAACATGCTATCTTCCTGTTGCGCTGAACAGTGGCTACAGTCAGAATTACAAAACTCGTATTGCAAAATCAACAACATCAACATGTCCGATAGTTCACGAGCTGTCAGGTTGTGCAGCAGCTGTGTTGTGGTAATATATAGTTTACCGGAGCCCGAAACTCGGAGTTTCATGTAAAGGTGATAACTAAGATCGCTGACAGATTGATCATCGAAAATATCCTCTTTACACATTCTACACTGCAGTTTGGTACTGGGTAGTATGTCTTGGAATTGTAGGTCGAGGAAGGCCATATTGAGAAAAATCTGAGAATGTTGTTCGTGTCTATATATCCTTATGATATCTCTTTATGTGGATATATTTATTGTTCATAGATTAGATATGACAAAGTCAATGATTATAGTAATAAAAATGGAAAATGTTTCGAACATTATCGACGTCGCACGTATTGGGTATGGTATTTTTAATATGCCTTCTCTCGAACTTATAAACGATGATATATTTTTGAATATACCTAACATATTGCTTTTGATCTTTTTCGTAGTTACTGTATTTGCGCTCTTATTTTTATATTACATATTATAATAATAAAATGACTACACCTGAGTTGGAAGAAAAAATAACAACATTATCGATTCTAAACAAGAAAATGTCGACTGGAAAAGCGGCTAAGTTAGCAATATTGAAAAAGTACCAAGAAGATATTATTTTTGAAAATTCTGAGAAAACGAGAATAAATCAAGAGCTTGCAAATCTAAATATCGATGATGTCGAGAGTATACTATTGGAACTGCTGAAGGATATACGATTATTAGATGATCAACAAGAGGTACTTAAGACTAAAAATAAAGAATTAACATATATCGAGTCAGTCCTGGATACTCCCGACAAAGTTCGTAACTGTATCAATACCGGCAAATATATGAATGGGGAGATATTGAACCAAAAGTACATACATAACATGATGGAAAAAACGGCATTAACGTTGAAAAATTGCTTAAACGAAAAACAAGACAGTCTAGACAAAAACATTATAGTCAAGGATAAATTATCCACATGCATTGGAGATAATAAACAATTCGATAATGCTATTGTGAAGAAAAAAAAAATATTACGCTCTTGTGAAAATCGCATATATGCTGCCAGGAAAAAAAATGATATACGTGTGGGATTTCGTTCTGTTCAGGATCTTAGGGATTATATTTATGAGAAAACTGTTCAACTTATTGAAATTGATAGAGAGGGTGAAAGTATTACTCCTGAGTCTATCAAAAAAGCAAATACAGGAGAACCCGTAAAATATTTTGATCAATTGTCACTTTTAGCGAACAGTGTGTATTTTACTCGAAATATACATGATACAAATTACGAGCGAGCACAGACCTACAGACTGGTCAATATAAGACGTGGTGTAAGATCGACAATCGAACTTCCAGCTATCAAAGTCCTCGCGAGGCGCAAAGATTTTATGGCAACTATTGTACATCAGAAGACTCTGATTGTTCAAATGCTTTTTCCACATATTCCACGTCCCACCGAGGATATGTTCATTACTAGTGATCAGGACAGAAAAATATCAAATGTCAGCGTTCCAACATCGTTCCGTAATACATATTCCACCATCGTCTCTACCTTAGCGCATGAGCTCGCAGTATTTATTACAACATATTATAATGAAATTATATCTACTAAGGGCGAGAGACTGCTGGTAGTCGTGGGTTCCAAATCTAAAAAATACGAGGCTCTCATAATTTTTATGATGTTGTTGGTATGTCGTGACTTTTTACCAGAAAATGTTTTTGTACAGGTTGAAATATTCCAGCATCAAAATCCATTACAACTCGTGAAGCTGGACAAAAGTACAACATTTAAGATATCACCTGAAATCGTGCTGTATCATTTGCAGTAAATTATTTTTGTGTCATCAAATTTCAAGCCAGTACAGAAAAAAAAACATTATGAATTTCAAAAACCTTCACAGTGTTGTGTCTGGAATCTCTATTGGTACGGTCAAATAGGATTTCCGTGTGTCGAATTACAGTGTTGTGTCTGGAATCTATATTGATTGGTACGGTCAAATAGGATTTCCGTATGTCGCATTACAGGTGTGGTGTCTGGAATCTATATTGGTACGGTCAAATAGGATTTCCGTGTGTCGGATTCCAGTGTGGTGTCTGGAATCTCTATTGGTACGGTCAAATAGGATTTCCGTGTGTCGGATTACAGGTGTGGTGTCTGGAATCTCTATTGGTACGGTCAAATAGGATTTCCGTGTGTCGGATTACAGGTGTGGTGTCTGTAATCTCTATTGGTACGGTCAAATAGGATTTCCGTGTGTCGAATTGTAGGTGTGGTGTCTGGAATTTCTATTGGTACGGTCAAATAGGATTTCCGTGTGTCGCATTACAGGTGTGGTGTCTGGAATCTCTATTGGTATACGGTCAAATAGGATTTACGTGTATCGTATTACAGTGTCGAGTTGGATCAAGGAATTGTAATTAATTTTCTTAATATTCCTTGTACTCTAATTTCTCCGATTAATATTTATTTTTATCATACTCTCAACGATAATCACATAGAGGTAACAGGAAAAGTCAGTTCATTAAATAATTAGCGAAAATTTACCCTTTTTTGATGTTTATTTATTGTAATATAATAATAAACATAATGTTGAAAGATATAAAGCTTGATATTACCCCTCCTTCAACTGGAAGTGTTGACGATGAGAATAGAAAAGAGTTACTATGGGAACATAGACAGGAAGAATTATTAAATAAATGGATGAAAGAAATGTATATTAATAGTAAAAAACAAGGCATTAAAGCAAGACAAGTAAAAATATTATATGCTTTAGTGGGTGTTCCTGCTACATTAATACCAATTATATTAAGTGGTTTAACTTCATTAGAAGTAGAACCGCTGGTGAGTTCTTTGTTAATGATTACTACAGGATCATTAATAGGTATATCAACTTTCTTTAATCTTGGTAAAAAATTTGCTCAACATTTTGAATACGAACATAAATATGATGAATTAGCAAGGGAACTTGAAAAGGAACTTAAAAAACCTAAAAGACATCGTACTGCTTGTGATGTATATATGGAAAAAATATATATGACTTACAACGGATTAAATGCTCGAGCTCCTGCTGTATAGTAATTTTATATCGATATATGGTTAGTTATTATATTATAAGAATAATAATATATGACACTACAATAAATTTATCTATAGAAATCCGAGTATAGATAAAAATATTTATCATATTAACTCTGTTTGATCCATTATTAGTAAGTAGTATTAAAGAATAAAATGAAAATTGTTTTTTGCGATAAGTCACATAATTATTTTTACTCGATGAATAATGTAAATAGTATAGAAAGAATAGGTCCTAGACAGCCTGCGAAATCAGCAGACGTAACGATTCTGTGTGATCATAGGACATTAAACAGTACTCAAAATAATTTATTAGCAATAGCACGTGAAAATTTATTGTTAGATAATGAAATAATGACACTCGACAACAACATCGCTAAACTCTCCGAGCAAGCAAACAGCCGTACTGGTGATATTCAAAAGGATAAAGAAAAATTAAAATCCGAAATTGATCGAATTCACATTATTAGGACGAAAATTAGCGAGCTGGACGAAAGAAAGATAGCAACAGAGCTCGCGAACGACAAATTAATCAAAACACTAGAGGAACTAAATCTGGCTCATAAACGCCAGCGGTCTCAGGAAGCACTTTCAACAGTGATTACCGAAGCTGGTCAGGATGATGTCTTGAACCTGATTGAATATAAAGATGCTGTGAAAAATGGCGAAGATATAGATATATTAAAAAAGTTACGAACATCTTTACAGGAAAAATTAGAGATCAAAGCCGTTACGAATTTGCGTGGTATTGATAGAGTTAAAAGTCCTGAAATATATCATGCAGAGAGGGAGAAAGTGATGACATGGCTGCTGTCAGGAAGCTGTGATTCGAATACACTGCTCGATCTACAGATCCAGACACGACATATAATGAAAAACCTCATTCGCCAAAACCAAACTTTGTCGCTCTGTAACAATAACAATCTGGACAAGAATACATATGCATTACAACAAGATCTTGAAGTGTGTCAATTTAAGCACTCAAAAAAAGCTAAACAAATTGAAGAGCTCAAGAACGATATTGAACAGTGTGAAAATTATGATGAGGATATTTTGGACAGAAGTTTCCGTAGATTTGAGACCTATGAATCGTTTCTGTTACCTGGTGAGACTTCCGATTTGATCCGATTTGGAAAAACACGTCCAGATGATCTGTATACAATAATGAATGAATGGGTTTCGTTATGGACTGCAACAGGCGGTATAATTATTGATAATATGCCACCGAAAGATCATTTTTTCGAGTGCTATTTGAACATGTGTGTCGGAAAGACACAGTCCGATATTTTTCATGTGGCACGTTTTCGAAGAGCACAGGTTATTTCGGAGACGTTTCGCAATTCCAACAGTGAACATTTACGAAGAATGGTAAGACTCAAAATATTATCGACACAAAAGATACAGTTAGAAAAAAGTGTTAGTATACTGGTTAATACATATATGCTTTTTACGGTGATTGAAATAATTGTAGTAAATGGTTTATTGTTAGAAGGTCCTATTTTCGAGACTTCAATCTCAAAATTTTTGAGATATCTTGACACAACGCACTCCAACGTCGTTGCACTCTATACGACGACAGAGGCATCTTCGTCCTGGTTATTGTCGGTACTTCACCAGGCTACACTACCTGCTGGTAAATATCTGGATGTTTTTGTTTATAATCCTATAGAAAAAATAGTCACTACAACTAAAGACTTTTTCCGCGAGAACAAATATATCAATATTACGAGCCTATCAGAGAAATTGCCTGACGATACAGAAGAGTTTCTGGGGTCTTTTTTTTTATTGTAGATAAATAATGTCTATTTCTTTTTTTATACAAAACCTATAATTGAGTCTTGACTTGACATAGACTCACCTCCGTGTGATCTGACTACCTTCCCACATTTGGTATCCATCAATCGCCGCACGTGAACTGTAGTGTCTCCTGCTCTGGAGAGTACAATATCCGTCGATATCAGATCGAATACTTCAATTGTAGTGTCGTTATATTTACATGATGACCGATTTAAAATATTTAGATCTACATCTTTGACAAGCTCGATAAATGCTGATCGAAGACTATCTTTGTCGCATGCCTGACCATTACATTGTCGCCATATACGCAGTGCACTGTTTGCAGCTGCGACCGACAGTCCACCAAGCAAAATTTTAAAGTACATAGAATCCTTGATTATCTGCTCCGAGTCTTCGAGCATGCTCTTAGCAGTCTCCACTTTCTGGCCGACTACACTTGAATATTTCTGAATTCGTGTAGCCAAGCCTTGATCAGCTGCAGATGAATTTGGACTGGTACCCAATAGAATGTTTTTGAATGATTTGATTAGATTATCAATCTCCACACGGATTGCCGGGAGGCTTGTTTTGGATAATACAGCAGTGACGTTTTTAGAACCTTGTACACCGAGCGTTTCGATGAACAGCTCAGTATTTGGGTCGAACGATTTCATTTTTAAGTTTGTTAAAATCTCGAGGATCGCAGTTTTTTCTGCTGGATTCCCTTTACGGAAACGGGATTCCATATCTCTAAGCTGAACTATATTCGGAACATTTTTCGCAAAATTCTCGAGTTGGAGACGCTTGTCAGTGTCCGAAATAGATCCAGCCACAATTAATATGGCATCTCGCGTTGCACCGTTCTTGATCATGTCAGCAACACAGTTTTTAACGAAGTTCGGATTGTCGTTTTCGTGGATAGTATCCCAGCAAGTTTGCATCGACGCCTCGATGTCATCCAGACTGTTAAATATAACCGTATCTCCGTTTAAAATGAGTAATTTTTTAAATAATGCCAACTGACCCACGGTCAAAAGGCTTTCATTAATGGGCATCGCTGCTAGTTGCGTGTTCGCAATCGCAAGCGCTTCTTCTTTGAGCTTTAACATATCCTTATAATCTGCGAGCTCCGTCTGTGTTGTAGAGAGAGTCACAAGCTGGGCCTCCAATGTTGCTACGAGCGTGTTTAGCTCGTTGATCTTCTGTACGTCAGCGATGTCTACCACATCGGATGATTCACACTGTTTCAATTCTAATTTGATATCATTTAAAATAGTCTGTAAATTACTTTTTTCCAATCCGCATTGAGCCTGTGCGGCCGCGACGGCGGTACTGGTACTCGACTCACATGAACTTGTTAATATTGTCAGTTCGTCTTGGAGCTGTGTGATATCTGACTGCAGTTTCAAAGTCATCTGGCCAGCGTCTGTGGACAGAAGGTCAGCGATTTGCTGTTTGAGGCCAGCGATTGTGCTTTTGTCCGTCTCGAGAACCGCGATACGCTCATATAAAGCATTAAGATCGTCGGTGGAGATCCCCCCACCCTGTAGCTTCTCGAGAGCAAAAATCTTTGCTCTGAGCTCTATCATGGACTGGTTCTGCGTCTTGTCGATATCCACTGAGGACTGGGAGAAAAAGAGAGCATCAGACTTAAAATACACGGCGTCCGACAGGGGAGGGTAAGTAAATCCTTCATTTTTATCCCATTTCTTTATGAAGTCTGGTACGAGTTCATCGGCTGGAACACTTGCCCAGTAACTAGGAATCTGTGAAGAAATCTGTTTAATCACATACTCGCGCCATCGGGTGTATGCTATGCTATATACTTCAGGAACTTCGAATTTCAGTTCGTCACGGACCTGTTTGATGTATCGTTCGATAGTTGGCCTGCCGTACAATGCAAAAATCTCGAAAAACTTGACCCCATCGTACGCGGCCCTCTCTGCTGAGATAATATCCACACGAGCACTGGCTGCGACATCTGTTTTTATCGTATCTAAAGGCGCTTTACATGATGAGATGCTACCCATCGCCACATCCACACTTTTTGGATTGGCTTTTTGAACAGTTGCAACATGGGCAGCTAGTTTATCGAGTTCGACGTCTTTCATTGTGTTGTATTTAATATACATATCGAATATTAAATGTTTTATCCTTGTACTCTCTACGAGTGTAACACGTGGCCATTTATTCAAGGCGTATTCGGACTTAAATGCCTCGAAAACCGTATTAATATCAATTTCAATCTTCTCCAGGTCTGCCTCCGATGGCTCCCCGTCGCCAGTGTACTTAATTGTCTCTTTGATCAGATTATAGATCTCGGTGTTCGGTACTTTGGCCACTGAGGTGATCAGAGCACAATCCTTTTGGTAATGTTGTAATGCTAGAAGAGGTCGATCGGCTAACACTGTCCATTTTGGCTGTGTATCAGTTCCCAGATGAGAACTGAAAAATTCATTCGTCATGGGAATAAGATTCTCGACGTTGTGCTTCTGTGTATCATTGAGCCATGATAAATTAGCAGCGGTGAGGAGAGTATAAGAATCGGTAATATTCTCTTTAACGACCGATGTTAGGAGGGCTTCGTTGTATCTCCTATAATCATTAAAAGCCGTTCTGATCTCTTTTAGGGATGCTCCCATCGAGATTGCGGGAGGTGCCGTAGAGGACTGTGGCGTTCCGGCCGCAATTGCCTTTTGCTCCGCTAGTATAAACTTCGCACCTCCACGTGCTCTCACATTATTGGCCATATTTTGATTTGCAAACACATTGGAAAACTTCATAATGCTTTCCTCGACGCTCTTGGATATATTTACCAGAGATATGAATATATTTTCAAGTTGTGGCAGCAAATCGATATCTAGATATGTCCGAATAATATTTTTACAATAAGTCATCTCATTGCGGAGATAAGTGCGTTGTGCAGAAATCTGTGCGTTGTCGTTCGGTTTCACTAAACCAAACAATCTGTACATCTCATCGTACACATGAATAACGTTCCTTTTGTATAGCACTGACAACTGTTGGTCTGATGACGTCATAATACCGCTCACAACACCTGTCTGATACGTGACATTTCGATAAATATTTTCATATATACCAATAGACTGGTAGTCTGGCTCTTGAATCAAGTTAATATCTTTTGAGGCATTATCCAGGATATCGACAGGATTATGGTCCATAAGACTGGTGATACCATACTGTACCCTTACCATACGAGACACTGACTGCATCCACAGATTGTGTGCCGTACTTTTCACACAGTTTTCAAATAAATTACCATATTTGACCTCAATGGTCTTTAGCACGTTCGCAACTGTCCAAATATTGTTCAGATCTTTTTTAATCTTATGTCGTCGGATATCCAGGAAACCGATTCTCATATGCAACTCTTTTTCCTTATCCTCTGCCGAGAATGTATTCAGTAAATTTTTAGCCCTCAAAGGGTTGAGATTTGTGTATACATAATATTTTTCTGCGGGAGATAATGCCAAATACGACGTCTTAAAATTTTCAAGTTTTTGTGCAGGTGTGGATTTCGCTGCCGATATTATTGGTATTTCAAAATCAAACACACTATTATTTAAACTATTATTACTGTAATACCCACGCAGCACTTCCGCCGGTTCATTAAGTACACCAGGTTGCGGTTTTAAAAATTTATAATTGTACGTATTTACCAGATGCAAAAAATCAACGTCTGTCGGAATATTGTCCAACAATACTCTCTGTTGTTTGGTATTCAATGCTGTCCAAAAGTAATTGAACTGTTTCGGATTGGTCTTGACAGTGTTAAAGACACTCTTCAGCTCATCGATACCATTATCAGCAATAGCAAGCCATGTGGTGAGATCTGAGGCGGTAGATTCTACATTTACAACCACGGCGGATGCGACAGAGCCACTGTCTGCGCCTATTACTGTATCTATGTCTGATGAGGTCAGCGACATTACCATTGCTTCTATATATATACTGAAAGGTAGCCAGGAGACAGGTGTAGTTGAAGAGTCTGATAAAAACGTGAAACCAGTCGCATATGTGGAGTAATTGTTGGTATCTTTGAAAATATTAATGCCATTGGTCGAAATATATTCTTGTGTTATCCTCGCGAGTTCGTCACAAGGCTCAAATGATCTCATGAAATCAAGACGAGATGGAAATGTACTGATATTTTCGAACGATGAGGCAGAGGGAACGCTGCTCAACATATTGACATAATTTACTTCAGAGGGTAAAGATGCATAAAAAGTCGGATCGATCGGCTTTTTCTCACGTTTCATATCGTCTCTATATTTTATCTGTTCAGGGGTCATTACAATGGGTGCGCGCAATAGTATATGAAGTACGAAATAAAATATTCTTTTTGTGACATTCGGGACATAGCCGAAATTCATAAAACTGCTTTCTCTCACAAGATCAAAACGGTCCAATTTTTTGCCTAATGATCTTTGAATAGGCTTTCCAGTTTGAACATCCTCTATTTGACTTGACATAGAGGTCTCATCTTTACCAGGAATGAAATAATTCATGACTTCCTTAGTTTTTTTCAATTCAGTAAACTTGTCGGTCGTGGATTTCTCGCGTAGAGCATTAATGAAATCCGACTTTAGGTCGTTAACCAATATTTTTAATTGTTCCTCAGCCATCTTAATTTCCTGCGTCAATTTTTGCTTCTCATTAGCTTTATCAGCAGAAAGTGCATATAGCTCATTTTTCTTCATATCGATCTTCGATATTAACTCATTTTGGGATATAAGATTACCGCAGACCAGCTGAATCGCTTTCCCGACCGAGACACCGTGCGTGATCGATGAAATATATTCTCTATCAGGGGATGTAATGTTTTTTAGTCGTGATATTTCCTGTAACACTGGAACGCATATTAGACCCTGCAAAGTCGCCAGATTATGACGCTCAGCCAGTAATCCCTCGGCAGACATTCCGTTCAACTCATTTTTTGTCTCTAAATTTACTCTCTTCCGGAGAACATCGACTTTCTTAGATAACTTCAAAACCCGCGCATCAGATTCAATCGCGGCCACCTCTTCGGCAGTCACGTTGTGTAGAGAAAATATACTCGAATCAAAGTTTGTGCTTGAAAATTTGTTTTCCACAGGTTTCTTAATAGGGGGACCACCGGGTGGCGGAGCACCACTGCCTGGACCACCGAGTGGCGGCGGAGGGCCACCACCTGGACCACCGATTGGAGGCGGGGGGCCACCACCTGGTCCACCGAGTGGAGGCGGAGGGCCACCACCTGGACCACCGAGTGGAGGAGGCGGAGGGCCACCACCTGGACCACCGATTGGAGGAGGCGGGGGGCCACCACCTGGACCACCGATTGGAGGAGGCGGGGGGCCACCACCTGGACCACCGAGTGGAGGCGGAGGGCCACCACCTGGACCACCGATTGGCGGGGCATCACCTGGACCACCGATTGGCGGGGCATCACCTGGACCACCGACAACAGTTGATGCCTTCAAAGGTTCGCGGATTTCGTTATAAAGTATACGGAGCTGTGAGATGATATCTGTAGTAACTTCTGGAAGTGCATTAAGACTGATTATGATCGGTTTCAATATATTATTCCTCTCTTCCATTGAAGGTTGTGTTTTCTTCGTCCATTTTGGTGTAGGCAGCAATACCGGAAATTTTGCAGCGTTCCAGTTCCTACTTCCCAATATATAGTAAACCAACCAGTTAATTCTTTCCAATTGAAATTTTGTAGATATTTTTACATCAACAGTATCGAATATCTTCAAGTCGTTAAAGTCGTAATTTTCAGGAATATTCAATGCTTGACCATTATTGTTATCAAGAAAGAGCCGGAGAATCTTTCGCCACAAATCTAGAGAAACGTCGATGTCGAAAGATTTCTCATATGTAGGCTCGCCGATATTCATGTATAATAACGATAGAGGTACAATAATACTGTTTTCGCCGCTTGTGGATAGAAAGTCAATCACCGGTTCAATTAACTCAAGCCTCTCCGCAGGGGTCGGCTGCATGTTCTCAAATTCCCATCTTGCCTTAGGATCCACCTCGTCGGGAAGTGTAATAGTAATTTGCTTCTCTTGTCCTACATACACCGCTAACCAATATAGATGCTCCGCTCGCCATTGTGACTTATCTGATGATAACTTTGAAATCTGATCGAAATCCATAAAGCTTTCATCTACAACTGTAACTATATTATGAGCCGATAGAAAAAGCTGCAATACTTTCCTCCATATTGTCTGTGATGTCACGACATCAAATGTAGTGGACGGGAAATTAAATAACGGCATCTTTATTTATTATATGATACGTCATATCAAATACTAACTAGCTTACTTACATTACGATATATAATATCCGAGAAGACCAATTGTCATCGATACCACGGAAATTTTGACCTACATCAATCAATGATGGTATAATTGTTATTAATGAGGGTACTGAAGCTAACAAAAGACATTCCTAGATAATTAAGAAAATACTATGGGACAACGCATTACTATCAGGTGTACATCACATATACGTGGTGTCCGAATTTCAGTCTGGAATAAATGATAGTTACTGAGAATAGAATGCCAACATCGTCTTTGAGTGCATATTGTACTTCGAGGCCAATGAATCAAAATCTATGGCCCGTAGTTTTGTAGGACCGTGCTTTATCATGTCATCATATAAATACCATACGTCGCCAGCACTCTTAAACAGCGTAATATAGTGACCACTGTCAAGACTCGATCCATTGTGAAGCACGACCGCCGTCAGCGCCAACACATGAGTCTCGGATATACGTACAAACTCAGTAAGTTCGAATGGTTTCGTATTCTTATTACCCGTTAATGTTCGGTCGATATGGATAATGAAAAAGTTTTTGGGCACGTAAACTATATCGGTGATCTTGCGAATGTACCATTCGTCCTCGAACACATAACCGTCGTCCAGAATCTCGTCGGTATGGGTACGCAATATCGTGGCGCTCGAGTCTTCGCTCGTCCAGCTATCGATGTAAATCACAGTGCCTATATCTTCGACACGCGACGTGGTCACTACAGTGTCTGACGGAGCCACATCGTCCGACAGTAAATCGTTAGAGGCTCGGACAATAATATGTTTCGCACCAATATGATCATTCATCGAGAATACCTCAAGTAACATATTCAGAAAATCAGACGCGTCCTGCTGGTCATGGCTGCCGATGTCAGTGTGAAAATTGCAGGCACCGAGCAGTTTTCGAAGACTATTAACCTTCCCTGTGATTTGTTTTGGTGACATTATCACCTCGCCACGAATACCACATGTAATCGCCTTTACAGTTTTTTGAATTATCCGTCGCATACTCGCGTCCTTGCTCCGAACATCACCAAAAATATATTTGGTCGCTGTTTTGGCACCCTCCATTTTCTGGTTTAAAACATAGTATTCTGTAAACGGATCCGGCCGCATAAGGAGCGCGACCAATACACTATCAATATAACAGCTATTATTCATGTTGGTAGGGAATACGTTATAGTGACTGCTCTTTTTCGGCAGCTTCTTTTCAAGTGGGACTTCAGCCGGCTCTATAACGTTATGAACCATTAACCACTCAAGAAACTCATCATCGGGCGAGGTGCTTACCATGCCTTTATTATTATTATACTGTTCATTGTGTATATCGATTAAAACATTGGTATTTTTAAAAAGAATGTCACCTTCATTCCAAGTCATATACACACAAGGCGCAATTCCAGAGGAATATGATCCATTTGGGCTTGGGATACCTCAACCACTAATAATAAAAACTGACATCATCAATTTGCTTCTTTTTAATATGTATACATACGACTAAAGAAAATAAAACATTGTATATCAAAACAGTATGGACGCCGACGTATTTTGCGATAACGATCAACGAAAAACACGACGCTTCTTAGAGTTCATTACTGATAACACTATCACGGATATCAATTTCATGGCAATGCTGGATATTCCATATACAACAAAATTAAAAATACTAGGGATCAATCAAAATCTCAGTGCCAGCGACATCAAAAAGAAGATGAATCAATTAAAGGACAACAAAATGTATTTTAAACTTTTAAAACCTTACATTTTGAATTTCGACGTGAACCGACAATGTGCACTAATTGAAGAGTATCTGCCTATGCAGAAATTAGGACTTCTAGATTATCGCGTAGTAAAAATTCTAGGTATAGGTTCAGTAGGTGCTACCGTCTTATTTAAGGATCTCAGCAGCAGTCATGAACTTGCTGTCAAATTTGTTCATGAGGTAGAAGGAGACTTTCAGTCTGTCACACAGGAGGCCGACCTGCAACAATATTTTGCTATCTTCGAGCTTTGTCCAATTGTCGATCGGGTTGTAAAATTGAATGGAGATCTTGTGGCTATCATAATGAGACCCGTCAAATCGGACCTGTTTTCAGTTATGAAACATATTATGAGTGATGTTTCGCGTGTTGACAACATGATTTCAGATCTTACAGATCTTATTTTAGATTTCAGAGACCTCGGCGCCACCCATGGAGACCTTTCCATTAATAATATCATGGTGGATATTATTTATCATGATATCAGGTTGGTTGCCATCGACACAGGTCAGAGCAGTACTCGCATCGCGGCCACGGTCATGGACGTCGCGCAGTTATTGCGCAGTATACATGTACTCCAACGAGATGAACCAATCTTTTTTAAATTCTGGTATGACAAAATTTATAAGTCTTTAAATTCGATGTTACGTATGAATAATATCACAAACAAGGATATTGATGGGGAATTTTACGTTCAAAATCATGCCGAGTATACGCCTTATATCGGTACAGATATAGACATTCAGAAGAAATTATACGCATACAACAACAACCACTGACTCTTTTACTGTTGTTTCATTGTATTGTTATACCTGCCGAGGACATTGTTTGTGATCCATATTGATTCCAGTGTAATTGTTTAATATATACACATATATATATATATAAGTGTGTGAAATTGATTCTTTTGATTTTATTCACATTAGATTTCCTTTTACGTTTACAAAGACATATTTTTAATTTTATACATCCTTCACACATATCTACGACCTCAGTAACAAAGTACTGCGACAAATAATATTGTGAATTATAATACTTCAAGACATTTCATCTAATATAAAGATTATCACCCACGCTTACTCCATGACTTACAGTACCAAATCACTACCTCATGTCTCGAGAAGATGTCATTCAAGGCTTCTATTTATGCGCCAACACCAGCGTAGCTGTCATGTCTTCGACTATGAGTCTCAAGGTCGATACTCACATTGTACCAGCTCTCATCTCGGATGGAACGTTGAAGCATACAACAAACTGCTTTAGATTAACTCCTGCAGGCCACAAAATATTCAAGAACACTATCAAAAAACCGAAACCGTTGTCGAATACTAGAATTATGAAGCTTCGAATTCTCAAAAATAGAGAACACGCAATGTCCTGTGATCAACAGGCTCTTCATGATATAGGAATTCTCCACCAAAACCTGTGGATGACACAGTTCGATCTGCTTCAGCGCTTCCAAGAAATTATCCTGAATCCCAGCTACCCTGTTTTTGCCGGCACCCAGCAGGAGCGAGAACGCCGCAAAACTCTTTCATACCTGCTCGTCATATTGTATCGCTGTGATCGCTGGAGCCGATCTAACCATACCCATATACTCTGGAAATATTACTGATCATCAAACAATACTAATAATAAATAAACAAACACGGCTCATTATGTCATATGGCGATAACAAAAGTTTCATTGCAAATATAGACGAACTGCAAAAACAAATTGATACAGACAATTTACTATCCGACATATTTAAACTGCAGTTACGCATTAACGATGGAAACAGGCGTAAAGAAAAGGTCGAACAGACAAAAACGGATACAGTTGATTTACTGGAAAATAGTTTTAAATTGAAGTTGGGAATCGACGATAAAAACAAAAAAATAACACCTCCAATCACCCCGAAACAACATGAAGTTCCAACCATCACGAAACAAAATGAAATTCCATTAATTGCCTCCGATTTGGATATAACCGAGAAAGTAAACATTGTTACTCCCGAGAAAGCAAACATTGCTATTCCCGAGGAAGCAAACATTGCTACTCCCGAGAAAGCAAACATTGCTATTCCCGAGGAAGCAAACATTGCTATTCCCGAGGAAGCAGACATTGCTATTCCCGAGAAAATAAACATTGCTATTCCTGAAAAAAATGCTAAGCGGGAAGCAATCATGAGGTTAATCGCAACACAAAAAATACCATCTCCGCAGAAAGATACTAATATCTCAAACCTTTTGATCGTCAAACAGGCGGGCGCAATGCTCCTAAAAAATAAATTGTTCGACTGCGCCGCTCTGCTACGTCTGGTTGTACGTAAGTGTTCTCAGAACAATACTGAAGATATTTTGAACATATCTGAAAATTCACCGGAGTACGAAATTTTTAACGAGGTATATAATTTATTTAAATTAGTAGCCGATACGGATTACGACATCTTATGGAATGGTATGGATTATTCCTATGATGGGAAATCCTCACCGGCATCACATAATACAGAAGCAGTTGCTGTCACCAAGAAAAACAAGACCACCGCCAATATTGGACAAGACGATGATAATAATGATAATATCTCAGATGTAGTGCCCGTGCCTGATAACGATTTGATATCTTTCGAAAAGGATATTATTGGTTTAAAAAAGCAAAAAGAGGAAATTTTAGAACGCTTCATTTACCCTCTTATATACACACGTCTACTGTCTCCGGAAAAAGCCCTACTTCTTTATGGTCCTCCTGGAACGGGGAAAACGATCATTGCAAGAGGTCTAACTACACTGTTCAGAGATAATTTTAATTCTCAGGACGACAAAAAATCGATCAATTTATTTCTGGCTACTGGAGCAGATATGAAAGGCAAGTATGTTGGCGAGACCGAGAAGTTGATCAAAAAGAAATATTCACAACTTAACGAATATGCAAATACATTTAATAACCCTGTCGCCAAAAGTTTATTATTTATTGATGAAGTCGAGGCGATTGCAGGCGACCGAAGCACAGACAAAACAGGTCTTGTGGGAAACGCCGTGACGGCATTGCTCCAAACTATGGACGGATTTTCAACCAACAACGTGATTACGATAGCCGCAACAAATCTACCTTTCGATTTGGATTCAGCCGTTCTAAGAAGATTCACAACACGCATCTTTGTCGATTTGCCCGGCCTTAAAGACCGTTTTAGATTAATCCGCAATTTGATTCGATCTAGACTTTCAGTGCATTCAGCCTCGTACAATATTTTTATTCAGAAAAAAACACCAACGAATGAGGAGCAAAAATTTATAACAAAAGAGGATAGTCTGATAAAAAAAGATATAACATCATACGAGACAAATATTGGTATGTATATTATTCAAGTACAGCTGGCCGTCGCTTTCGGTTGGACTGATAAAGCAAGGCAGAGACTTATAGATCGATTCAAAATTGAACTTTCAAATACTGCTGATGAGCCCCCGTTAATAATAGGAAAAATCGAAAATTTTATATCGAAAGCAAATCACGAATCTATTTTCGAGAAGATTAAGCCTTCGTTTACTAATCTGGCATCGGACGAGCCAAAAATCCATAAGCTACTGAATAAAAAATCAAAAAATGGTAAAATTCAGAGGACGTTCGATTTTACAGAGAATGATCTGTATAGACCTCGATTCATCTTTGGGTACAGCCCGGCAGACATAACGACTATAATTAAGAAAATTTTGAATACATTCGCGATTACAACTATTCGAAAATTGTCAATTTCGGACTCGAATACAGGCTCTAAATGCAGATTTATTTGCGAATCCAATGCAAACGATTGTGTAATATGTCCACATCCAGACGATGTACGTATTGATTTCAATTATTACATTAATGCCGACAAGAAGAAAATTTCACCAGCTTTTCTGAATACTATTAGAGAAGTGATGGATAATACACGTTCCTCGATTCGACCAGACGAATATTCTAAACTGGTTTTCTATTACGTCACTGCACAAAATCCAAAGAAATAACGGATTTATTTTATTCGATAATAAGTTCTGCTGCCATCTCGAGTTTTACAGCGTTGACAGCGGCCTCGAAATTTGGCTTTGCCGCGAAAAATGCCATAGCGATCTTGGAGCGCTTCATCACCTTGTGACGAATCTGGACATAATGCACTGGCCCGCCACGAAAAACTCTGATGAATGACTTGGGCACACCCTTCAATGTAAAATTGCAAGGTAACATTTTCCCAGCATGTGCGATTACTTTTACCAGTTCGCCAACTAGTTCATCGTCTGCGGTCTTGTCAAAGAACTTGCGAGCGATTTCCGACCTGGCCACCACCATACGTCTCTCCTCCTGGTAAATGTCGAGATTACTCCTGAAAGACGTTCCGAAATTGGTGGCACCGTCTAATGCATATTTCCAGGTGATCATCTTGCCAGTCCTGTCTATCTCGTTAATGATTTTCTGCACGCGGATTTCCATGGGATGTACGTATGTTTCCATCAGCGATACGAAAGCTGCCTTACATATTGCAATATCACACGAAGCAGCAAAAGAAATTGCATCGAAATTCACATACTTACCAGTATATGATTCTTCAATATAGTTATCCGGAACGCGGTCGCATCCGCGCTTTCCGTTTTTACTGCAATTAGCGACGAGTGCTTCGATTTCAACATTTTCCATCGTATACGTCTTGAACTCGTCGGGTCGATCCGGGGAAAATTGCAACTGCCTCGATATACCCACTTGTTGTGTCATTAGGACACACACCTTCATTTTTTTGGCCCGAAAGCCAGCATTGCATAACAACTCTAGGAGCTGCAGTCGAGTGATATCGATGTCTCCCATGTTACGTTCAATCGAACTATGTTTGATATTATTAAACACTTTTGATAAAAATGCTGATGGGTGATATTTTGCGTCCGGAGTGCCTTTAGGGCCGTCAAGAATTTCGCGAAGGTAATTTTTCAGCCATCCAACATCAGTGAAATGTGGTAACTGGGCTTTGTTCAAAGCAGTAACAAAAGTGGTCGGATTGAATTGCGCATCATTACCTGCATTCATAAATCGCGGGATAGGTACGACGTTTTCATGGGTATAGTGTACGTCCTCATTAGTCCTCTCAGGACCAATATCGAGTGCTCCGCCAGAGCCGATTCGAAGGGCGAATAGGAATCCGGATGTCTTATAGGAGTCACAAGATGCTGATACGACCGTCTCGTCCTCTGGATCAAGGCGTATATTGCTCAAGAAATTCTTCATGTGGTTGAGAAGATCTAGATTGTCAACGAAATCAGGTCGAGGATGGTTGCGCCTTTTCGAAGATTCGACCATTGATCCCAACATAGTAGTTGCGCAAGATCTCAGAATTCTATCAATTTGCCGTTCCTCGATGATGTTGCCAGCACGTTTTGGTGGTGGAAGTTCAGCATCCAGTTCCACCTCGGACAGTTTACGTTTGGGAGCCTCGGCGAAATAATTGGTGATCGTACAATTATTAAAAGTCGACATCACAGATATATAAATATCAATACTTTATTTATTATAATACATTATAAATAAAACATCGCTTGCAACTAGTGGAAAAACATAAATAAATATGGTTATAAAATTACAAAACGACATACTGGACATGTTGACGAGCTGCATAACCATCGGTCAATGCATATAATGTGGTATCTATGTTTGCATTCTGTCTCATGCAAGTTCTTTACAAAATTGATTTTCTCAAGGCAGATCGCGCATGTAACATTATCTGTTAACATCTTATCGGCAGTATCAACATTCACAACGTCATAGGCTGCTGGGACAGTTGTTTTATGAGTTCCAAATTCAACAACATTCGTTATATTTGAAATTATCAAATTACAATTTATTTGCTGAGTATGTGGTCCGAATTTCATTCTTTATTTTTTATTTAATGTTCTATTTAGCAGACACGCTGGTTTTCCAGATCTCTCGTAATCTGAAGATCTCTGCTCGGCTAGTGCCGGTGCTCACACTACAAATTTTCAATTTCTTGACTGGTGGTGTAGATTTGTCCATCATCCTTTTGCGCGCTACACCGCTTCTGTCGATTCGTTGCAGCATCGACAGATTTCGCTTAATCTCGAATTTGCATTTTGAGTACCGGTAGAAGTCGCCATTTTCATAGCGGTAATCTTCGCGAGCTTGCAGCACTTTGGAGAGATGACTTTTTGACGGATCTGGGCACGCCAAGACTTGCGAAATGATTCGTGACGGGATATCGTCAAGAAGTGCTGATACATCCGCACTCGATAATTCTGGCATCACAGTGACGAAGTTCAAAATTCCAACTAGTTCGATGTCGTTCAATACGCAACTCATACGATTGTACAATTCATCATTGGGGAAAATCGGTCGTTTACCCTTAGTCTTGGACAGCATGTATTCCGATTGCTTCAAAAAAGCTTTCTTCTGGTTTTTACGACATTCAGAATCCAGGCAGTTGAAATAAGCTTTCCCTGTTCGTAAATAAATTATCATTCTGGAACGGTTGCTACTGTGTTCGGCTCCATGGAAGACACAATATAAATTTTCGATGATATAGGCACTAATGGTATTTTTGACTCGATCGAAAACAACGTTTTCACAAATCTGAGCACCTGTGAAATGTGAGTCATGTCGATATAGCACTTTGGCCATCAGATCCGAGATAGTCTTCGACGTCGTCTTTATGCTGCTTACACTCTTCGTGGTGCCACCTGTAATTGCGATATTTTTAGGGCTAATGATGCTGGTCAGCTGCAGCTGTTGCAATAAAGTCGGCTTCTCAACATTGTTATATATCACGCCGTCGTGAGCCAGACTATACGCAAACGTATACAGGGCAGGATGAACCAGTCTTCCTGCATAACACTTTAGCGGGCATGCTTTGTCGAAACTCGGTAAATCGTTCAGTGTTGTCTTATGTTTGCACCAGCAGTCTGTTATTTTGTGAGCATGTATTGGTCGAAGACTCGCATGCTGAGAATGTGACGAAGCCGAATCCACCACGCTATCATATACGCTGTCTTTGCATATCTGCGCATTCGCAACTTCTGCCGCTTCTCGAAGCTCGTCCACGTTTTGCAAGATCACATGCTCAAATATGATGTGTACACCGGCACAAAGTATCTCAGCTTTGGTTTTCAACGGGGTGATGCAGACGTGACACGCCACATCAGATTCTGGAAAATTCACACGGATCGTCTCTTGGCATATGCGCACATGCCTCAGCATCTCGTCGTCACTTGGCACCTCGCTGTTGTGCCGGTAGTCCAGCTCGAAGAACGCTCGCACGTTTCCGTAATGCCCAATCTGATTATCGCTGAGTATTTTGCCTGCCCGAATGTCATCGGCTCGCAGATGTAAATTATTGTAGTACATCGCGGGGGTGCCATACATAATCCCGCCACTCATCAGAGTGCCGACCATGGGATATTTTGACTCGTTGGATTTTAGCCTCTCTATGAATTTGCAGGTGAAATCCAAATTTTGACCAATCAATGCGCATTGCCCAGCCCGATGCTCAGAAGCCAGGCGTGCATGCAACATCGTCTTTTGTTTTTTTTTTTATATATATATCCTGCAGCACCGAGACGCTGGCAGACCCGCGAATTAGATTTAATTGCGCCAAACTGCAGATATAAACACTTTTTTTATTAGATCGAATTTACCAACACCGACTCCTCCACAGTCATATACCTCACACCGTCGAGCAATAGCGTGTAACCTCTGCTGCACAATGCACCCGTTCGACCCTTACCAGACTTGGTAAAAACTTCCAACAAGACTACCCGCACCATGTAAATACTATCGTTCTCGAAAGAGCGAGGCAGCCACAATATATCCAGATAATCGATCAGTCCCGTGATCACGTTTTCTTCGAAGATATTCAAAACTGGAGTTATCAACCCGCTGATCTTTTCAAATTTTTCACCCGTGACAAAATTATGCGGTATGCCCGGGATGTGTACAAGCGAGGCAACTCCCGATGAGATCATCGATGTCGAGTTGAACTTGATCTTCAATTTTCTAATCAACTTGCGAATTGCAATAGCTTTGCTCGACACCAGCACTCCTGTCGCTGTGGAGAACGACGGTTTCAGAGAGCTCGAGCTCGAGTCCACGCCGTAAAGTAAAGAGAGCAGCCATATGGTTGAAGCTTCTGAGTAGTTCTGCTGCGAGTTCAGATCCTGTTTACTAAGATTATGACGTTTCCAGTAGGTAGGCAGTAAACTGGTCGGCAACGTAAACTCACACGTCGTTTTCGTACATCCGTGAATATCATCTAGAAATGTTCGGTTCTTAATTGACTTCTGGAGAAGTTCATCACATTCGAACGTAGGACCGAACAGCTCGTATTTGGAAGGGATGCTCGGCATTTTTATTTTATATATGCTCGGCGATTTTTTTCGTGTCTGCTACTTTATTATCTCATGCGCGCTATCTATCATCATATAAAAAAAAAAAACAAAAACATGCCGACTAGAAACGAAACAGTATTCATCGTACTATTCGTAATTCTTTTCATTCTTGTTCTGTGGGCACTGATATCATCATATTCCTCGAGCAACAACGACGGTTCAACCGGCGCAGTGGGTCCCCGCGGGCCGTCCGGTGCAGACGGCACAAACGCTGACATAGACACTGAGTGGAAAGAGATCACTGCGAATTTTACGACTAACGTATCAGCTCCTTACCCCAAGTTTTATATTCAAAATAATGCATTGACCGTGGTGGGAATATTAACTCTCGCGGTAAATTTGGTGCCAGGTGCGAATGCCATTGCGGCGGGCGCACTAGACTTTGCTTTGCAAGGTGACACAGATATTTCAATATTTAATGAAAACCGCCTCGGTGTGGGCGCGCTCAAGTTCATAACCACAGCCGGAGTCACCTCATTTCAAATCTTCGCCGCTGGGCCAGGGGCCGATACTTGGCAAGTAAACGACAGATTATTTTCTACGAGTATAAGTGCAATTATTCCACGAGCTACACCATAATGAAATTCTCAATTTATTATTAAATATTTATTATTATTTATGTGTGTGTATTATTTACGGCCTGTGCTTCGGTTTCCATCTCGAGCTTGACCGACGCAACAAAGTCAACGAATTTTGGTTTTGCCTCGAAGAATCGCATCGCCACCTTCGACCGCTTCATGACCTTGCGTCGAAGTGTAGTACGCTCGTGTAATACATTTCGAAACGACATCATGAACTGCTTTGTAACACAAGGCGTCATCAATATGTATTTTTGAGGTAACATTTTGCCGGCCTGTTCGATAGCTTGTACGAGCTCGTCAACTAAATCATCGTCTGTTGTCTTGTCGAAGAACTTGCGGGCGATTTCCGATCTGGCGATAACTACTATTCTTTCTGCAGCATAACAGTCGAGGTGATGCCTGAAGGAATGTCCAAAGCTTGTCGCGCCGTCTAGCGTGAAACCAGATTTTATCATTTTACCAGTCCTCTCTAACTCTGCAATGATCTTCTCCGCTCGAATCTCGGCAGGCGTCTGGTAGGTTTTAATCACGTCTGCGAATGCGGTCTGGCAGAATGTAATATCTTGGTTAGTAGCTTTACGAATAGCCTCGAAATCAATATCTTCGTTGATATAGGATTCTTGCACATAGTTATCGGGCACACGGTCACAGCCTCGCTTTCCATTGTTGCTGGCATTCGAGACAATACACTCGATATCAACATTGGCAACAGTATATGTCTTGAATTCATCGATACGATCTGGCGAAAATTGGAACTGGCGTGCGTTACCAACCTGCTGCGTCATCAGAACTGAAACAAGCATATTCTTGGCTCTAAACCCAGCATCGCACAATAGTTGGATAAGCTCTAAATTTGTAATTTCGATATCACCCATATTCCTTCTGAGTGAATTATTTTTCATACCATGAAAAACCTGTGATAACAATGCAGACGGATATACACATGCTTCACTGACCCCCTTGGGGCCATCGATGAGATCTCGCAGATATTGTTTTAACCATTCAAAATCAGTGAACTGTGGAACTTGTGCTTTTTTCAGGGCATCGATTAAAGTGCCCGGGTGAAATTGAGCGTCACATCCAGCATTCAGAAATCGTGGGATAGGACTTACATTATTCATTGTGTAATACCCGGATTCGTCAAGCCTCTCAGGGCCCATATCAAGTGCCCCACCGGATCCGATTCGCAGCGCGAATTTGAACCCAGAATTCTCGAAAGAATTACACGAGGCTAACACCACGCTATCATCGTCAGGATCCAATCGAATATCGCACAAATATTTCACAAGATGCTTCATCAATTCGATATTATCAGCAAACTCTGGAGGTGGATGATTTCTCGATTTAGAACTCTCAACCATACTACTCAACATCTTGGGTACAACACGCCCTCAGAATCATATTAATTTTCAGCTCGTCAATATTCTTGACAGACCGTTTTGGCGTTGGTAGCTCGACATGATTTTCGGGCTGTTTACGTTTCGACGCTGTTTCAACACCCTTCTCAACGACAGACTTCTCCTCCTCCGGTTTCAATGCTGAGAAGTAGTTATTGATTGTTACCGTACAATTGTTAAATGTGAATGTCGCCATTGTTCAAACTCTCCCAGGCAGCAGTGAGTTTTGTATCAGTAAATGTTTATTTATTTATATGTATTGAATTAAAACACGTCTTGCAACATGGATTAATATGCTAAAAAATATTAGAACTTGAGCAGAGTCTGCCCCGTGGCCTGCATGTTCAACTTCATCACGCGTGCATTCACAACATCTGACATGATTTTGAAGGTGTTTGGATGATGCACCAGGACGTTCTTAAAGCTCTGCAATAGCTGCTTTTCGAGATAATACTTCATGTCGAGTTTGATGTTCTTATCAGCTATGTATCGATCGACTGTGGTCACAGACTCGAAATGCTTCTTGCCAGGAGCAACTATAACTACAAACGGAATTCGGGTCCCTACCAATGGAGTTGCTCCGGAATCTTCTTCGATCTGCGTCTTCAATGTGATGCCAATAACACTGGAGCTCTTGTATGTTTCAGCAATCGCGCATGTAATTATGAACTGGCTCACATCAGCAGGCCGCGCTTCGAAGGTTGCCACGACACCTTCAAGATACTTTCGAATCTCAATATCACTGCAATTATGCTCGAATACAATTCTGTGCATGATCTCTTTTCCAGTGTATCGGACGACTGGACAGCGGTCGCGTTTCGTCAACACGATACCTTTCATCAAAAAATGACCATTGACTGTAGCATCCCAGCAGTCTTTCTTAATCCCAAACTCGACCGCGACGTAGTTTTTCTTCTGCGGAAGCATCAGCATTGGAGATTTGAAACACTCCAGCTCGAAGACATTCGGGGCTTTAAACAGAGCTGTGCAGTCTTTCCCGGCCTCGGTGGCGAGGTCGGCGATGTAATTCATGACATCATTTCGAGTGGTGATGTTCGCCGGCTTGTTACGAAGACTGAAGATCACCATCAAAGAATCGGTATCTCCGTAAACGACATAGCACTCATATTTCGACATCAGTAAATATCTCGAGGCCTTGTTCATCCAGCGTCCCAGGGCACACACCGAAGCTCCAAGGGCAGTAACACAGAGCGGACTCGTGCTTGCCGATAGGAAACCTATGCATACATATAAAACTATATATATACATAGATATAGACATATATATATATATAGAAATGTGTGACATATGAAAATACGAATAGAAAATATAGAAGTGTTTTCTACCGTAGGCACTGTTCTGGACAACTTTCAAGGAGAGCTGTGTTGCGTCCATGGAAGACAGTGTGAAAGGACATGTAACAGACTTCATGGCCTTGCGAACCTTCTTGCGCGCATTCGTAACTTCTGCAATTATGACGTCGGTAATACTTCGTGCCTTGACGCCATTATTGAAGGACCGCACAAACACACAGCATTCTTCCTCTGTGATGGGCACCGTCTCGCACACAATGCCATCCTCGTGCATCAGCGTTTCGTTATAAAGCAATTGCATGTAGCAAATGACATATGCTTCGATAATGCTCGGGTAGAGTGAGCCGAAATCGAGGGTGACCACAGGTTCGTTCGGGTTATTGTAGAACTTATCGAATGGGGTTAACACCAACCCGCCTTTGAACGCAGTGGTGGTCTTGTTTTTTTTCGCGACTTTCGGAGCTGCCCTTGTTGCGCCAGGAAACATTGATTGAATCATATTTCCAGCGCCGCGCTTTTTCGCATTCTTCTTCTTCGGAGGTTCGTCACTCTTCTTGTCATGCAAGGTGGCCAAGGGAGGATTCACCAACCACGGTGGATCGGGAAAAGATGTTTGTGACTGATTTTTTCTAATCACGGCATAATTTGTTTTCAACATCTCTGAGTTAATGAATATCTTGGTAGCATTGTAGTATCGCATGAAATATCCAGCGATCCTACGCTGCTGGCCGCGCTCAATAGCGTTCGTGATACTGAGAGAGGTCTGTTTTCCCAGCTCAAGGTGCAAAGCCAAAAACGCGTTGTCGTTCACAAGTGCGGCCAAAAGATGAAGCTCTTCCTGAAGCACGGTAACTTTCTCTTCCAAGGTACTGTTCGCCGTCAACAAACTGAGGGTGGTGGCATCTCGATTCTTGAGCATCTTGGGATGGGCCCAGGCGTCTTGAAGAGTATAGCCATCGAGCGGAGGCGAGACCATGAATTTTTTTAAAATCGGCACCAAATCAAGGCGGTAGCGGCCTTCGTGAGTAACACCGAGATACATGCCTTCAAACGTCGAACTGCGCATAACGGATCCAGGAAATGCGGAGAGATTAAGATTAAATGGAATCACTACTGTATCGCCGCGATAATTTGTGCTGCTCTCACCGTGTACCACGCAGCGTTCGTAGATGTACGTGATGCTGTCAACGACGTCGGACGACTGGATGAAGACGGCTGGATCAAAGTCAGTGATCAAGCTCTTCAAATTATCCAACAGAGATTCTTCTTGTGACCACCAGTCATCGCCAGCGAAATCTCGCAGAAGCAGCACCTTCTCGTACAGTATTTTCGTCTCGCGAACAAAACGCACTACCACAGCATCGATGTGATCGGCCCGAATGCTGCCGTCGGCGGAAAATATATTCATCATGGTAGAAGTCGACGAGTGGCCGCACATATTAATATGCATCTCGGTAATTGGAGGCGGCCGCAAAATCTCGGGCAGATTCTCGATATCACCAATCTTGACCATCGAAAAGCCTCGCATGCAGCATGTGGCCCGGAGGCCGATGTTGACCCATCCATGCCTGGTAATGCCCGTCACGTGCTCAAACAACACGTCGTCTCGCGTGTCGCTGTGCAAGACCTCCACGGGACCAAGCGAAGAGTCGGCCTCCCGGTCGTCGTTGGGCAGGCCGTTCAAACCATACTCTTCCAGGTGCTTTTTGAGGCGATATTTTTGGCCCAGGCAGTTGTAATGCATTTTCACCAAAAGGTGTTCAAAGTTATGCGAGAAACCTATCAATTGAACTCTTTTCTCGATATGCATGCGAATGTCGCCGTTGTTGCGGCACACGTCGTTATTGATGTCGTCGGCTAAAGCATCGAGTCTTTCATCAATATCAAAATCGCTGGTCTCTTGACAAAGAGGAATTTCTGGCCGCAACAGCATGTACGGTGTGTAGTCGTCTATGACAAAACGATGCGCATTTCCTTCTTCGTCAACGCAAGACAGCACAATATATTTTTTGAATTTGTCCAGTGGCATAAGCTTGGCAGCATCGATTCCGTAGACGAAGTACTTCGGCATAATGTTTTTTGTTTTTAATATACACATCGAACATTATCCCTCTGTCCCTGGTATATATTATAGATTATAATGATTAAAAGGCACGAAATCAACTGAAAAAACATTGCCGGTCACACAATGATGACTGCAATAAGACCGACAGACAACTAGTCATCTCCGCCAAAATTAAATTCTTAGATGAGCTATGTCGGGCAGCTCCGAAAAAAATAAATATTTCTTAGATGAGCTCTGTCAGGTAGCTCCAAAAAAAAATAAAAATTCTTAGATGACCTCTGTCAGGCAGCTCCAAAAAATGAAAAATCCTTAGATGAGCTCTGTCAGCCATCTCCGAAAAAATTAAATTCTTAGATGAGATATGTCAGGCAGCTCCGAAAAAAAAATGAAAAATTCTTAGATGAGCTCTGACAGACAGCTTCGCAAAAAAATAAAAAAATCTTAGTTGAACTCTGTCAGGCAGCTCCAAAAAATGAAAGATTCTTAGATGAGCTCTGTCAGCCAGCTCCGAAAAAATGAAAAATTATTAGATGAGCACTGTCAGGCAACTTCGAAAAAATTTAAAAATTATTTGATGACCTCTGTCAGGCAGCTCCTAAAAATGAAAAGTTCTTAGATGAGCTCTGTCAGGCTGCTCAGAAAAAAAATGAAAAATTCTTAGGTGACCTCTCTCAGGCAGCTCAGAAAAATGAAAAATTCTTAGATAAGTTCTGTCAACCAACTCCGAAAAAATGAAGATTCTTAGATGAGCTCTGTCAGGCAGCTCCGAAAAAATAAAATTTCTTAGATGAGTTCTGCGCTCCGAACAAAATAGAAATTCTTAGATGAGTTATGTCAACTAACTCCGAAAAATGAAAATTCTTAGAAGAGCTCTGTCAGGCAGCTCCGGAAAAAAATTAAAATTCTTATATTAGTTATGTCAGCTCCGAAAAAAAGATTCTTAGATGAGCTCTATCAGGCAGCACTCTTCACACATCACCATCGGTGCCGATTACACAGAATCGAACAGCTTACTCCTCCACAGCCATAACATACATCAGCGTCGTGTTCACACATACTCGACCGTTTTTACGCGTTGGATTATTTTTGACGCAGCTACATACATAATTGCAGTACACAGAGCATATCGTTTCACAGCAATTATTACACGTAAACCATGGGAGACCGGGCCCGTCCAAGGCACATACCCGGCACATATTGCGATTACATCCACAGCAATCCTGTACATGACAATAACCACCGAGCTCGCAGTACAAACAGTATAAATTCTCACACTCATTACAGTCTCTTCGATCATGCAGCATACCGCACGCTCCAGTCTTCAACTCATCGAGTACTTCTTGCTTCTTGTTTCTGTGTTGTGGTCCGAAACATAGCACGTGTTGTTTCAACTCGACTGGTATGCTACCAATTATATTGATGCTTTTTTGTCTTTTGGCAACTTGGGTCATATTTGTAGTTCGCTTAATCAATAATCTCAAAGTCATTTATTTATATAGTGCTTATAAAAAAATACAGTCATGCCAAAGATGAATTTCCCAAACAACAACATTTTAAACAATAAAATGTTAACATAATTTATACATAAAATTCGAAATAAAGAATAAAACATGGCGAACAAGAAGTTTGCTATCGTAATAATAATCATTATCCTGAGTATTATCATCATCGTGGATATTGTACATCCGCAGCAACATAAGATACACAAAACATTAATGTTACGACATTCTGCCACAGGCAACACCTATAATATCGGCAACAAATTATCTCACTTCTTTTTTGAGATGGGAACATGTGCACCGAAATTATATGGAGGACAATGTCCCGAAAAATGGAAAAATTCGCTATGGCATAGACTCATGAAACAGTATAAACCTCTTAAAACGTGTGTGCCCTACATTGCATCATTACGATCAAATAATAGTTACCATACCTGGGCAGAACATTTATTCTTCTGGAATATTATGCAGCCGAATATACGAAATATCATCAACAATGTGCTTATACCCACCACACTACCGAAAAATCATTCCACAACAATATTCATTCATTTCAGATGTGGTGATGTACCGTTTATCCGAAGTAATCGATACGTCATTCCAAAAATGACATTTATTAATTCCGCCATCGAAAATATCTTGTTAATACAGCCAGATATAACACATATAGTTTTCGTTACTGGATTTAGACCCGAAAAGGCATCGAGTTGCAATCAAACCGAATGTATTTCATGGCTAAATAATGCATACATGAATACTCTCAAACAACAATTCACTGTCACAATTCAGTCCACGACCGCGGACGAAGATTTTGCGACGTTGGTAACGGCCAAGTACCTTGTCGCATCAATGCCTTCGTCATTTGTCTGGTTTGCTGGCCTCGCCTGTGATGGGTACGTGGTATATCCTGGTGACAGCAAAAACTGTATTATGCATAGCAGGTGGGTATGGTTGGACAGTGAACACGTTCAACACAACACGGTGAATAGTTACTTCGACCGCACTGAGATGTACAGACACATCATGAATGAATAATTCTTTTTTATTTATATTATTATTTTGCAAAAAGTTGGAGACGATTCTGGGACTCGAAATTCCGCTTTGGGATAGCCATGCTCACTGCTAAACTCATCAAAAAAGCAGCAGAAAATGTGGCGAGAACTTTTATTTTTTCGATGAACGAATATGTTAACCATACAATATTATATAAAATAAAGAATAAATGATAGAAGAGGGGGAAGTATCAGCAGCAGCTTTGGTCATCAAATGGCAGTGTAAAATGACACTGGCCAGGAAGATATGCCAAATGTATAAGCCAATGACTAAAGACGAGGTGTACATATCGACACGTGCGTTTGACTTACGCCTGCCTTACCTAGAAGTATTCGACTATGTTTATAATAATATAGGACCAATTACCACGCTCAATAAATATAGTATATTCATATTGCTAATTACTTACACTTCACATGAAACACGACAGGCAATTTTGCGCACCACCAAACACAACAACGCCAGCAATTCTTCGGTGCATTCACTGTTGAATTCTTCTGATGCTGTTCCTTCTAAAACATATTTTTTCAGAATGTTACTAACACAAATGTTGGCGACCTCGTTGTTGCAAGGAATGCTCTCTCTTATTCCTAGAGCATCACGACAAGACAGTATATCAATAATGACGACAGAACTCTTTTACCCGTCAGTATGTGCATTTGAAGCTTTCTGTTACATACCTGTATACTTATTATCATCTCATGAAGATAAGATACTGACAGTTTGTACAACTTTAGTACCATTGGGCATTGCATTGTTCATCATCGGGCAATTCTTTGAAGAGGCTTTCTGGGTAAGTGGTATGGTAATGTCACTACTAAACAGTGCAATGTTTCTTTTGCCCCTCGTCAGCTTCGAACACTCATCCCATGACTTCAAAACACAACGAATCGTTCTTGTTACTCGTGCAGCGGCAGTGATGATAGTATCAGTGGTATCGCAACTTGCCTCCTCCGGCATTCCAACATTCATATATTTGATGATATTATGGCTCTGCGTTGTTATAGCCCGCCGTGCACTCCGTACGCCAGAGCAAAACATTGAATTTGGCCACACTCTCACTACATACATTTCTCCAGTTACTGACTATGTCGCGTACATTCTTTTCGTCTCCTATATCCTTATGTACAGTATGAATCACACTATATCGAATTTTTTGTTTGTGGAAGCCATCAACATTAATAATGAAACCGCACTATTATATGGTATCATACTCCATCACGGCATGTTTTTCTTAGGTATCATGATAACATACCCGTCAGATCATCGACTCTTAGCGCTTAGTATACTCGTGTTTGGGAGTATTATTATTTGCATATTACGTATCAAAATGTCAAACGTGCTGGTCATCACATTGTTTTCTTTGCTGGAAGGCGTGTCTATCAGTATATGCACCAGCTTAGTTACTATGTATATATCGCGACACCACACTGCACGACATGTCGTAATACGCCAAGTCAATGCAAGCTTTCTTGGCCTTACACTTCCATTTCTGATAAGCTTGACAGTAAAGCCAATAGATACATGTTTCCTTATTGCCCAATGTGTTTATCCGTTTATTTTTATTCTATTAATTATCGCAAAAATAATTGATTACAAATATAATTCACGCCATACATCGTATGACTGTTGATTATGTCATGGTTCGACGATGTATCGACATGAATGAATAATTCTTTTATGTTGCCAAAAGCCATAGTCGATTATTGGGACTCTAAATTCGCATCGTCCGCTTTGTGATGGCCATGCTCACGGCTATACTCACGATATTCTCCATCTGTTTCAAACTACCTGTGTTATTAATCTTGATGTCACATCTAATTTTGTCGCTCTCGGTTTCGCTGGCATGATTGTCTGTTGAATCTGCTGCTGGTATGATATCATCGTCGTCATCTTCAAGCACCACGTGGCCTGTGGGACTACCTCTGTGCACGCGGAGCAGAATGCCACCATTTTTTTTGATGAACTCAGCCTCTGAACAATATCTGACGTCGGAAAAAATTACAGTCTTTCCCTTCGCATTCAGCGCTCTCATTTGGTGACGTAGCCGCGAAATGAAAAAATCTTCTCCAAAAACATTCCGGACACTGTCTCCAAATGACTGCATTGCCAATCGTCTACTCATTCCCATAGCAACAGAATACTCCTCTTTAAGTACTTCGTCGTGATAATATGACAAGGGTTCTCCAGATAATATCGCCAGAGACGATTTCAGAATGTCTGCGAACGCCAAAGATTGTACCTCGCCACTGTATATTCTAGCAATCATGTTTGCACACGTGGTCTTGCCGTGATGCTTTCTACCCACAATTCCAATGACTACTGGGCCACTCATCGATTAAGATAATTCAAGATTCTTTATTTATTATATATATATTATATTAAACACATGTCTGCACCACGTCACTCAAGCTATAAATTAACATGTTGTAAGCGACACCATCCTTGGCACAAGGGAATGTTTGGAACGTGCCAATGCTGGTTATTGATGTGTCGGGAAAGTATGTGTAGATGAATGTTGACAAAGAAAGTGAAATTAGCATTATTTTTTTATTTTGTTTTTTTGGGATTCAACGTCGTATCTGGCCAGGAACACAGCAGTAGCAGCAGTCATCGCATTGCGTCTGACGAGGCGATGACCAACAGGCACAAGTGGACACGTCGTCGTATCATCCGCAGATAATTTCGAAGACAGAGTAGGCTCAGAATTTTGTTGCGACATGGATTGAAAATACCAATGTCTAAATATTGACATTGTATCTATATAATCAACCAAGATGAGTAGATGAAATTATCCAATATGTCACAAACTGCCATTAAATATATGTACAAGATTTAAGGCGTTACTATTCATACGATAGAGAAATCCTATTTGACCGTACAAATAGAAATTCCAGACGAATCAATGTAATACGACACAGAGAAATCCTATTTGACCGTACAAATACATATTCCAGACGTATCATTGTAGTGCGACACATAGAAATCCACCTCTGGATGACCGTACAAATAGATATTACAAACATAAAACCAAATTATTAGATTAACACTGTTACAGACTATAGTTAAAACCAATTTTTAATTTTCAATACGTTGCGGATGAGTCGCTATTATCGCTATCATCTGTAGGTGGTGGCTCTGGTAACATTTGGCATCGCAAATTCAAATGTTCTTGTTCACTGCCAGCCACCACCGGTGTACTGCACCAAAAACATGGCGCTGGAAAACAGTTGAAGATATGCCTGGCCAGGACGATGCGGTCTGAGATGCGGATGGTGCAACAGTTGCACATGTTATCTGTCCAGGGAAGCAAGGCATATAGTGGTCCCAGGCTACAACTTGAATTGTATCTTTGGAAAATGTCATGTCCAGTGATTTCTTGACATGTAGGGCATATAACATCCCACTCTTGAGCAATATACTCCGCTCTCTGCCCGTTAATAACGTACTTGCCAGCCGCACCGTTTTTGTGGTACAGGTAGTTCGATAGACATGTTGCACATATATGATGCCCGGATGAACACACACGCAATGGTAATACAACGTCCACAAGACAGATAGCACATACTGGAACACTTTCTTGAAGTCTTCTTCTCAGTATAGCAACGTCTTGGTTATCGCTTCGAACACGCTTGGGCATCTTGGATAAAATAGACTCATAGCACATTTTAAGAAGCTAATGAAAACACTAAGAAAACATAATAGATGGAGTAGATACAAATACAGGAATATATAACAAAATATATCCTTCCAAAACATCAATATTACTTAGATGAGCTCTGCTAGGTAGCTTCGAAAAAAAACAAAAATTCTTATATCAACTCTGTCATGTAACTGCAAAAAAAGTAAAATTTTTAGATGCTATAACACAACATACGGAAATCCTATTTGAACGTACAAATAGAGATTCCAGACTTAACGTTGTAACACACGGAAATCCTATTTGACCGTACAAATAGAGATTCTCGACTCAACACTGTAACATAACATAGAAATCCTATTCGACCGTACAAATAGGGATTCCAGACGTATCAATATAGTACGACACAGAGAAATCCTATTTGACCGTACAAATAGAGATTCCACACTTAACACAGAGAAATCCTATTTGACCGTACACATAGAGAATTCAGACTCAACACTGTAACACGACATATACAAATCCTATTTGACCGTGCAAATAGAGATTCCAGGCAGTTCCGAGAAAATTAAAAATTCTTAGATCAACTCTGTCAGGCAGCTCCGAAAAAAACAAAAAAATCTTAGATGAACTCTGTCAGGCAGCTCCGAAAAAATAAAAAAATCTTAGATGAACTATGTTAGGCAGGCATCTCCGAAAAAAACAAAAAAATATTAGATGAACTAAATAGACACAGCGGAAATCAACCTCTGGTTGAATAAATGATAGTCCATTTTGAATATGGTTGATAAAAGATCAACTTTTGTATCTTTTTACCCTTAGGTTTTGATAATAGGATTAGATTATTCGCACGATTAGTATTTGCCCATAAGAACTAAATTTTACCCATAAAACTCAAATGTCATAAGTTTAAGGCTAGAACTAGATATTTAAACTAACAACTATTATACAAATTAATAATATCTATGGTTAATTGTTTTCAGTATATTTCGGACGTCGATAGGTTTGCAGAAAAAAGAGAATGGTGTTTTCCGTATCCACTCATTATATAAATAAAAAAAATGACCTCCAAAATCAGCATTGCGGACTGTACAGTATTCGTCGATGATGATCTCGTCCTCGCCATAGACCCGACAGGCAAAAAAAAAACCCCATTACTTATGGACTTTGAAGCAGGTCGCATATTTTTGGATGAGTCACATAAATACGTCCTTATGGCCGATAATATCCAAGCCAAAGCGCCTGTACGATTACAGTTTGTCCATGACGATATATATGAAAACGATGACGACCTAAAAACATACTGGATTTTCACAAGGTCGCAATCTAATACTTTCTCTATAGCACCTGTCCTCAGCCCAACTCTACGTATCGACATATATGACGAAGAAAAGCCAGATTTCCATTTGTGGAAGGCGAATAATACAGTAAATCAACTTTTCACTGAAGACAAAGTCCATAAACAAACGAATAAGAAGAAGCAGAAGACAGGCAAAGAAGAGGTTGAAGAAAAAATCCAACTTGAATGTTTCTCTTTAAATGTTGCATGGCATAACAAAGACCAAAACTTAAAAGTAATCGTGGCACAATTGGCGACAGCGTCGTACGATATAATATGCTTACAAGAAGTAAATAATTTCATGGCTAATCTGGCCAAGAAAAACCTCGATGACGAGTATTACAGTTACGTCGCACCAGAATGTGTCCATCACCATGACACAGCTTTTTTTATCCATAAAAAAACATTTGCCAACGTCAAATTCTCGGTGTACCCTTTGGCGGGCAATAAACGTAGACATGTTGTATGTGCAAAATGTACAACCATCTCAGGACAGATTGTGGTTGTCACCACTGCCCACATGGAGAGCAAGTTTTTTGACAAAACTGCGCTTGATTTTAAAAAAAAACAACTTCTACAGATATCTGAGATTTTGCACAATAACCCTTCAGCGAGAATTGCTTTCCATATGGGAGACACAAATCTCACTGGAGATGACTGGCTGAAAAAAGAAAATACGGCTATCCAAGATGCTGGGTTGGTAGACATGGCTCCGATTCTTGTTGATGGTTTTGACATCAAAGAGGACCAAAATTCCGATAGATTTAAATACCAAGACGCAACTTGGCGAAGTGGTCCTGGTGACAAGCGTGCAAATAGTACGATACAAGAAATTGGTGGCGAAGAGTATACTGAATTTCATCGGCCGGATCGTATTCTGATGACTATCGAATCAATACCAAACATTAGCCCGGATTCAACTGTTCAAATCATCAAAGATCAACTTTCTGACCATGATAGTCTTCTTTTTACCCTTAGATTTAGAAAGTATGACTAGTTTATTAAATAAATTGTCCGAAGAACAGTATTTGCCCATAGATGAACTTAATAATGGATAAATGGTAAATATTTATAGCTTTAAGGTAATGGCAAAAACAATAATAATCTAAGTTATATTTTATGTAGTCTATGGAAAATAATTTGGGTTATACATAACCTTATAATCATCGTAAATCGTGTACCTCAGTCTAGGCCTATTTTTTATCCAGTCTATGGAAATTTTGTATGCGACATAAATAACAGTCTAGGGCCTGTTTTTTTATAGAGTCTAGGGGCACTACATTTCACCCATCATATTTATTTTAATTTGGTATATATATTGTCTATGGGAAAATTCCAATGTCATAGGGTTGAGTCTAGAACTATATATTTACGACTAATATAATAATATATATGGATAAATGCTATAAATATAGCTTTAAGGTAATGGCAAAAACAATAATAATCTAAATTGAATCCATAAGTTTGATATATAGTAATATTTATTTTTTCGTAGCTGCCTGACTGATAGGGCTCATCTAAGAATTTTTCATTTTTTCGGAACTGCCTGACTGACAGGGCTCATCTAAGAATTTTGATTTTTTTCGGAGCTGCTTGACAGAGCTCATCTAAGATTTTTTTTTTTCGGAGCTGCCTGACAGAGCTAAACTAAGAAAGTTTTATTTTTTCGGACCTGCCTGACAGAGCTCATCTAAGAATTATGTCATTTTTTCGGAACTGCCGGACAGAGCTCACCTAGAAAATATTTATTTTTTCGGAGCTGCCTGACAGGGCTCATCTAAGAATTTTTTTATTTTTTCGGAGCTGCCTGACAGAGCTCATCTCAGAAATTTTTATTTTTCGGAGAACTCTCAAACTTTATACAATGTAATCTACAACACAAATTCCACATACGTGCTCGTGTTTATCCCTCAATAAAAAAAGATTATCAATCATGACAGAGCTCCAGGACGTACGTTTTTATGGTCGCGGTGCTTTCAAAAGTTTCTCAAATTTTTACGGCAGCATTTTTACCCTCGTTGGCGGGAAGTCTACAGGCGGATCTAATATCATTTGGCATGATGGTCTTGAATACATCTCGGCCGAACACATTTATCAGGCAACGAAATTTACCATTTCAGCACCGGACATTGCGGAAGCCATCAGAAAATGTAATTACGGCGCCATCGTTTACTCCCTGGGACACGCAAGTTCGACATACGGCATTAACGCGAACAAACAAATTTCTGCGGAGGAAAAGAAATACTATCTGGAATTATTGCGCAGAAGCAAGAAAATTGGCCCGCCCGCGGACTGGAACCAAGCCAGAGTACCTATCATGAAAAGAATCCTACATTGCAAATTCAGACAATGTCTAGATCTCAAGCGCCTACTTCTATCTACCGCCGGTCGCAAGATTATCGAAGCTTCGCCAAGGGACAGCTTCTGGGGTGAAGGGCCTTACAAAAATGGTCAAAATGTACTCGGAACTCTTCTCGTTCAGGTCCGGGAAGAAATTCTGGCCGAGGAGGCACAGCTCTGATATTATTTATTTTAAATATATCTTTATTTCAGTTATTAATACGTTATTTTGCGGAGTGTACAGTACAAAGCCAATAAACAAATAAATAAGAAGATGGATGTCAATGAATTTCTATTACGCAACAAATCTTGGCGTATACAGATAGCTGCAGGTTTACTCCCCGTACCAGTCGAAGCACATAAATTACCGATCAGGTTCACGTGTTTGGCATTCGTTCGGGACGTTTTGGCCATTACTGTTAAAGCGTCGCCAGACTTCGACGACGCAATTTCTCTTCTGAGACATATTTGCCCGAACGTTATGACTATCGCAGAACAGGTATATAAAGAAAGACAGGAGGAAAAGTGCGATTCAAATATTCTATTTGCTTCAGCGTTACCCAAATACATCAGTACCAAGACATCCGTGGCGATACTAATCAAGCCACGATTAGGACATCGAGAACGGCGTGATGTTCAGGTACTGAGTGTCAAAGGTAAGACTGTGACGACCAAACGTTTCTATGATACTATTGACGATGCCACCATCACATTTCGATGCTCTCACCGGCGCTGGGATCACGTCTTTGAGTACGGCGCGCACCTCGGTGAGACAAACCGACGCATTACCATCATACCCCCGAGCAAGACCACTTTGAAAAAATACGCAAAGACACTCATCAAGAAAATTGTACTCCCCCACCTGCTGGCACCAATTTCTAAGATCGTTTTGGATTATGTCTAGAAAAAATAAATATAGATTTGCTGCTTTTGGACATTTTCATCTATAACAAAAAAGACTTCTTTCTCTACATAAGCCACACATATTCTTTGACGGGTCACTTTTACCCATCAATTTTCAACAGCCATGCAAGGACAAAAGCGAAAAATTCATCTCGCAGAATTTACGCACAAGAAAAAGACATGCACTGTCGTCAACAAGATACAGTTGAAAATTCTACATCAGGTTCGCTCAGACGCGATGTCAATTGCATGTTTCAGAATCAAAGAGAAGCTCCTGGAAATTGGCGTTCATGCTTTCTTCATCAAGCTAGCACATGTAGGCATACAAATTGAATTGCCCGCCGCTGGAAGCGCTGAGCTTTGCTTAGACCAAGATCAGTTGATTGACAAATTCTACCAGAATCTTCTTAACCGTCAAATTCTAGCACCACATGTTGTTGAAGTTACAATGCCGCACAAAATTCCATTTCGTATGACCACGACGCCATATCGACTACTGACCTATCAAGACGTACCGGGAACAATTTTGTTTCCAGATACTACTATGACACATAGCCTTCGAGAAGCATTGTCCCAGGCACAGATACGAGCAGATGGAACAGCCGCTCTTCATCAACCATCGCCATATGAAGTCGAAGAGTACATCAAGATCTTCTATCGGCGGTTGAACAACGTTAATTATTATCTACAACAACAGCGCCGTATGTACGCGAACAAAAGCTTTAGAGAAGGCATCAAACAAGTACCTGTTTTCTTTGGTCCCGCGGGGACCGCCGCTGCTGTGCCGCCGGTGATGAGAAGTACGCCTGATGCTCTTGTGATTGATGTTGCCCGTGCGGCTGCAACAGTTGCCGCCAACGCTGCCGTAGCCGCAGCAGCGGCAGCGACAGCTGCCGCTGATGTGTTGTTACTTTTGTGCACCAGACAAGCTTTGTAATATACATATAAAAATATGTCACCACCAAGCAATTTCAATAAAAACGAATAATTACTGACTTTTTAGACCTTACTATTTCTGAATAATTCGTGTTGGTTATGCATACGCATAAACAATTCCACGTATCAAGATGTTTCCGGCCATACCAAAGTGCTTAATATGTTCCCGCATCGTCGTTCTTCCGCTAACCGTGTGTTCCAGATGACATCAAATTTGTTCCAATTGTTCAAGAGTATACAAAATATACATGAGTCATAATGAAGAGGATATGTTTTAATGTACATTTCCTTGTCCAAAGTGCTGTACCACTCTCACGAAATTTCTTTGCCATCTGATGAACCACTACGATTACCTAACAGAACTGGATTCCATCCTCGAGCCTGAAGACAGCGCCGCCTGCATGTATGCATTGCCAACAAGTGTTTCCCAGATGCTCCTCTAGCCCTCGCGATATATATTACAGACTGTAGAAGCGTATCATGCTACCATTGCGATACACTCACTCTTGGTCACATCACAGGCGCTGAACACGTGCACCATATTGTTGATTGTTCGCTTATACTATGTGTTCGCCGAGGCGGCAGGCACGATCGGAGATATACTGATACACGAAGAACAGCGACTTGATTGAGTATGAGCAAGAAAATAAGATAGTCTTCTGGACAAGACAGAATTCCAATCTTAACATCGCTCAAATTGCGCGTCTTCAACATCTCAGCGAGGAGGGTTAGATTTTCATTACAACGTTCGAAGCCAGAATATTAAACAATACCTACCTTGTCTATATATTTCTTAACTCTTTCCGTTCCTTGGACAATGTTAATCTAGACAAAGTTATCAACATTTAAAGTATATCTAAGTCGTTATTATTTGAACTACATTTCCGACAACAAATGATGCTCTCCACGTCACCGCTCACCACCTTTCTCACCAGCAAGTCTTTTCCTGAAGTCAGTCGATCCAGTGACTCTCTATCTTTCTTCGCTATGGAGCTCAATGACAACGATCCCAACGACCTGTACGCAGAAGAAGACGCATATTATGGTGGGCCACCTGCAAGTTTTTCTGAATCTAATCTCGCTGACCCCGGCGCCAGCACACCACCAGAAATGCCAGGCTACCCGTGGATGCAGTACGTCGATACTGGCGCGGCAGGTGTCGCCCAACAAGAAACAGTGGTAAAGCACAGTTCACAATCACGCCCAATACCACCAACAACCAGCGCTTGGCAGTCAAGAATTTTCGAACATCTCATAGAATGACAGCTTTTATACCATAATAATAAATCAAGCTTTTTTCAATTTATTTCGATTTTTAAAAATTATTGGTAAATCAGAGGCGGGTTTTCGTGTCGCAATATTATAGCATCGAATCTGGAATCTCCGGACAAATAGGATTTCCTGGTTTAGTCACAGTATCCAGTCTGGAATCTCTACTAATACGGTCAAATAGGATTTACATGTCGTGTTACTTTATTGAGTCTGGAATCTCTACTTGTACGGTCAAATAGGATTTACATGACGTATTACTTTATTGAGTCTGGAATCTCTACTTGTACGGTCAAATAGGATTTACATGTCGTGTTACTTTATTGAGTCTGGAATCTCTACTTGTACGGTCAAATAGGATTTACATTACATATCGTGTTACTTTATCGGGTCTAAAATCTCTACTTGTACGGTCAAATAGGATTTCCGAGTTTGGTACATTATCGAGTCTGGACCAAAAATATGTCGAAATTTTGACTTATGAATGATTTGATCTACGACATTTTTTTGTAATTAACTCCTCCGTAAAAACATTTATAAAATAACAAAACATTACAATTTATTTTTTTATTTTCCAGGAGCATGGAGGTTGCATTCACACTTATTTTGCAATGGATTCTACCGCGCTCTTATGACGATGTGCGTAATTTTCGTAAACAAATGCGCAGCCTGGCGGAAATGCGTCGCACGTCCAAAATGTTCAAGAATGTTGTCGATAACAAGATACTGACTAATACTACAATGCAGGATTACTACAAGAGTTCTGATGGAATATACGCTCGTCTTGTCGCGTACAGGAATGCATGTCAGAAGTACAAGAGCATCCGGGGAGAATTTATCGTTGCACAAGAGTTCTTCAATTATTTCAAGTACTACGCTAACAATCGTCGACATCGGGCCAAAGACGCGATCTATGTATCGAGCAAAGAAATGACTTCGTATATCAATTTAGAAGGTCTGGACAATATATATGGTCAAGAGAAGGTCGACGACGTTTTAACCATCATCGTTTCTGAATTGAATAACTAAATAAAAACAATTACACATTTAATTAATCATGTTGCAGTATGTCGCTTTTTGAAAAGGATAATGGCACTTCTTGAAAAGAGTAATGGTGCATCTTTGAAATGAAAAGCAGTGGTTCGTCGGATGCGAAAGTGGTATCATTACTTTCCTTTCCTGCCCGGGATTTGGAAGTGAAGTACCTATCCTTATAGTGCCGACGTCGTTTCCCCTCGGAAATGGCCTAAATGGAGGTATTTGGGAGATGTGTTCCTTCTTGGAAATGGCCTAAAAGAGAGTATAAAAAGGTCTTTTCCCGAGAGGTATTTGGTGACGTTTTTCCCCTTCCGGGCTGCGGGTAAAATGTGGTTGAGGCGTCAACATCTTGGCCATGACTGCCACTGTGCAGACCATGGCGCCCCTGATTCTAAAAACTTTCGCCAGTTTCCACCCGGATAGCTCACCGGCAGTAGTGGACATCATGCTTGAATCCTACCAGTTCATAATGACCAAGTTACCTGCGAGACACACGGAACGGCTCGTGCTTGAGGATCCCGAACGGCAAGTCTACGACGAGTTTAAGACAGAAATGTCGCAGAAGATCCCGGGGAAAATCAACAATATCAGGGCATTTCGGAAGTGGTTGAGCATGTTGAAGATTCCCAGGATCTTTGAGCTTGTTCGTAGCACATTCGCCCAGCATCCACAGAGTAAGATTGTCGTCTTCACAGAATCTTATTCGCAATACCTATATATACCTAAATAAAACAGAACCTTAAATATGATGGAAGCGACCCAGAAAATCGCAGTCGCCGCTATGGTGATGGCATTAGTCGCCCTAATTTTCGGGATCATTGCACTCGTCGTGGCCTCTAGGGACAATACACGCACTACCACTACCACCATTATCAAGCCAGACCCATCGGGAGGAAATGCCGGATCCGTATCGCTTTACAGTGCTGTTTCAACCTCATTGATGTCTATTAGCACTGATCAGAACTTGCCGTTGATGCCTGTGCCGGGGGGCGTGCTGGAGAAGATAGGGGACCAGATCCAGTACACTATTGTCTGCAATACATCGACTGTGCTCGATATTACGGGCGGTTTTATTGTTGATGTACTGAATGGGACCGCACCGGTGCTGTGGGACGACGACGCAGCAAATGTCATCGGCTACGACGTGGGGACAGGCCTTCCTGGCGGCTCCATCATCGGCTACACGTTCCTTCTGACAAGGATCTCAGACACGGAAGCTACGGGTGATATTCAGATGTCGTCTTCCGAACAAACGGTGGGGCTGCAATCGGGAGGAACACCTTTCAATGTAGAGCTGAACTTTGACGAACCCATCACGATCCGCCATACCTGGACGATCACATCTGCCAGCGCAACTCTGAGGCAGCAGAAAATCGATGTGGTGAGATATGGCTTGACCAGTGTGAACTAAATGTAGGGAGGAACAAGAACTAGATCTTTATTTCTGCAAGTATATACAGATGGCATTGAACACGCAACGTGATGGCATTATACAGGACAAGGATCAGCAGACACAGTATAAGCACAATTGTTTCAAGCTGGTACAGATCGGAGCCTCCTGCTCCTGCTCCTCCTGCTCCAGCTCCTTCTGTTTCAATATAAGCCCTGCAGAGAGGACATGATCTGTGCTGCAGGATACAGTGCGTGAGGCATTTTCGATGGAATATGTGACTGCAGCTCAACCTGATCTTGGCAGCGTCATCGTCGAGGATCAGCTGGAGGGGACAGTCCATTTTGTTATTTTTTGGATACATTAATATAATTTTTTTTATAATACAAAAAAAAGAAATAAAGGCGCCATGTTCTCTCCATTTGTTGATGAGTCTGGAAGAATTTCCGGATTTACTGAAACTAACTAATGCGTTAATGATGGAGAGAGGTGGTGAATGCAGGTCGTGGAACAGCAGCAGCAGGAGCAGGCTGCTCCTGCTGGATTTTTAAGGCCTACGTCGGGGGAAGCAAAGACTTTCATCAAGGTTTGAAATAAAGCGCATTGCAAAACTCCCGTGCATCCATTCATAAATCGATCAAAATGAATTTCGACGATGCCGTGATTTTCCTTCTGGATTAGCATGTTGAGTGCATCTCCTGTAATCTGCCTTATGCTCATAAAGACTTCAGTGGAGGAGTTTGTACATTCTGAATTTAGACGCACTGTCTCCAGTGCCTGCATTTCGGAACGTTTGAAGGTCGTGCTCATGAGGCTGAAAATGGTGTCGGCGTCTTCCCCAATAAAACAGTCCGACTCGATATCAAATGTGCCTCGTAAAACATCCAGTACTGGTGTGCTTTGACCCGGGAAACGCCGTGAACTGGTACAGGCAGACACCGCGTTGGTGTCGATGTTGACGAGCAGGAAAAGAATCCCTGACTGCACAGGACGTAACTGCATACAGCGGCCGTGGAGCATCATGGTGACGGTCTCTTCGTGTGCATGGACGATGCTAGCACCAGCCCCAGGGTGGGAGAGAAGAGCTTGTTGAATGTATGGGCGATTGATGATGTCGAGGTCCTGTTCGCTCGAAAAGGACTGCGGAACTCGGACAGGAAAGGTGGACATACTTTTGTTTTTATTATCTTTTTGTATTGACTGGTCTTTAGGTGGATGAGCTGCTAGGAGAGGAAGAGCTGGAGGAGGAATTCTTGAGCACCATCAGATGACTGACCTTGGACGAGACTGCAATTCGAGAAAACTGCTGCGTGTTTTGGTGAGGTTCACGGCCGGGACTGCGACGAGGAGTTGCTCCAGACGCTGTTGTTGGTTTTGATAAACCTTAATCATATTAAAAATAAATGTTTATTCAATACAGAAAAAACCCAGCACAAACCAATAACCGATCTGTTCTACAGGCAACTGTAGGAAGTTGGACCATAGAAAAGACAACCTCGGCTTACTATCTTAGCCTGGACAAACAAGACGTGGGTGTATGTATTTTCAACCGAAAGACAAACACAGCAGGTATTGAGATTGTGTACATGCATGTGTTACCACACTTACAAGGTCAAGGTTTGGGTTCGCTCCTACTCACAAGCTTGTACGCGCACCAGCTACGACAGAACGAGTCTGGGCCCCTTGTTTTAACACTCGAGTCTGTTCTTCCAGACCATGTTGACGACAACTCGCTTCTGTTCTGGATGCGACATGGATTTACAGCACCGAAATTCGTTTTTGGTAGCGTTTGGTTACAGGCCAAAATCTTCCACAACAGCAAGTTTGACCATTTCGTTGTTGACAGCGACATCAGACAGCCTGATAGGCTCACCGAAATTGCCCGAAGTATATATGGGAGCAAGGCCTCGAACGTTGATCGTGTGAGATTGGATATCACAGATATGTTTGCTCAACCAACAAATGTTACCATCTCGGGAGGAACGGGATATCATCACATAAGCTCGCCGTATCCCATCTACCCTCTCGTTAATTACATTGACAATAGGAACTTTGTTGAGCCTTCATGTTCCAACTGTTGGACGAACGACCTCGATGTGGTGCTGCTGGAAGCAAAAGATATAGTGCAAGAAGATGATATTGATTTGGAAGATACCATATTCTGGAAGCATGCGTTCCATCTTCTTCGATCCAGTCTACAAGAGTATGTTTTACACCACGCAGCAACCGACTCGGCTCTACGTCACACACTGTTTTCCAATATGCTCTTATATGCTGCAAATTACACTCAAAACGTATATGAACGTGTTGTCAATGGTGCATTGCCCGGTATCGAAATTGGAGTCACAAATCTGCTGCTTGGCTGCTTGTTGGCAGACCAGGATCACATGTGCGCCTTGATCCTCCATGACCTACCTAGAATACAACGAGCCAGTGATGCTTCCCATTCGTACATCACTTCTTTCGTTACGGATCTTATTGGTGTCGGATGGCGCTTCCCCATATTGCCTCTGAAAAAATGGTGGAATAACAGCATATATCTACCGGGCTACAAAACGCTATGTCAATCACTTCATAAGGTGGAAGACGAAAAGCTATTTGATTTCCTGCGGAATCAGGAATCTTTGCTAGAAACGATAGCCACGAGTTTCCAGCCTAAGCACACATCGATTGGTCGTTTCTTCAAATTGTTGCCGCGTCTTGGGGAGGTGCAAGTCCGCCGAGCAATGAGGCATTATATATCGGATATGAATCTGACAGAACTACAACGGGGATTGAAGAGACTTAGCAGCCAAACAATAGAGAGTCTTGTAATAGAAAAGTTCCTAAGTATCCAAAGCGGGGCAATAAAAGATTATTTCATAAAAACCGATCTTGATTCAGTGGTACGGGCATTCGTACGTATTCCTGGCCCGAGTCTCAAAAACCATGATGAAATTCTCATGGTACTCTCTTCGTATATTAACATCCACGAAGCCGTGACCAATTTGTTTAAGGATTTAGTCAAGCAAGACCTTAAATACCTCTCGTCCAGATTGACAACGTACCTAAAGTCCAATCTCTCTGACTTTACAGACTTGCTGCTGTTCAACCAAATGTCATCAGCGGAGGATATCAGATTGGTCACGATGGAAGAACTTGTCGATACATTCGAATCCATGTCAGAGCAGAACCAAGAACAGCTTGTTGACCTCATTCGGCTAGACTTCGATGATTTAAAAGATGACGTCCAAGAGTTCATCCTTGCCGAATACAATACCTTTTCCTTCCCAGAAGCTCTGCGAAACGTCGTTGCCGAAATATGATGCACTTGCATAGATATCTGCTCGCAAGTATTATTTCATCTTTTGCCCGATTGGGATGGATACCTATTCGTTTAACCATTTTATATAATAAATAAATGCAAGATAAGAATGCCGAATACAAAGAGTATATCGATAAACTGGTGCCTCAACTAAAAATTCTTCGTGGAAAACAACATATGTCTGCGAGAGCAGAGCGTAAATTAATTAAACAGTTCCCCTTTAAAGGGCACGCAGACTCTTATCGGGTGGCACAAGCGACTACTACCCAGAGAAAGGAACTGTATGCCCAAATTGGGGAAGTGATGCGTAGATTTCTCTTTTATTTTACTCAACATGAGCCATTTTTTAATTTGAATTATATCGATACGCCAAGGATGGCCGGTTCAGGTAGGGATAAGACATTTTATAAAATTCCACACAATAACTGTGGTTTCAGCGGAATGAACGGATTGTACGTTGTGGCATCAGCATTTTTGCCGGGGTTCGTGCAGCACTATGAGATGGCTTCTGACCGTGAAGGAGAGTTGTTTAATGTATTTGAATGTCTTGAAACACCGGCTAGGGAGGCCGCCTTGCTACCTAAAGTCTCTGATGATTTTTTTGCCAAAGCGCGATTATTTTTGTTTTTGAATTTCTTGACAGCAGCCTACATCGTTGCGTTATCACCACCCGAATGGACCGTCAAAAGACATGTAATGTATCGGAAGGTACCATATCGAGTAACATATCATTTTACCCCGCTGGCTTATATATTGGGGTTCACCACTCTTTCAATTACGTTTGAGCAAGGGGACTTAATTCCTGTCTTGATTGATATTGATTCACTTCGGGACAATGACGAGGTTGTCGTTCGTAAAGTCGCCGAAGATGGATATCAAAAAACGTTTCTTGGAGTCCAGTCGTCGTCATCTATGAACCAGTTTGATGTGATGGAAGCAACCGCATTGTGTGAGGCCATGTATAAGGTCAATAAGGTATTACCGTTTTTTCGTCGCGATCTGGAAGTTCCCGTCCATCAGGAATGGATGTCGTTTGACTACACGATATCACAGTTGGCGATTGCGAGGCTGATGCTGTTGTCGAATCGAGATCCGACGATCCAGGTACATCAACTAGATCAGGTATTGTCCGCGGCCGACACTACGAAGATGATTTTGACTTCAATCACAACCATTTTGGACGGGATCGTTATCTCGATGGCCCGGTATCGGAGCAAGCATGGTAACGATACACGTAAACCACTGCAACATCGAGGACTTTCGAAGGATATGAAGTGGAAACCGGGCGACGAGAGCGAGAGCACCAATGATTCTGAATTTAGTGTCAATAGCAGTGATCACGCACAAGAAGAAGAAGAAGAAGAAAAAGAAAACGGTGGGAGTGAGTGAAACCTCGCGTGCAATTCGTTCCGAAAAAGTGCTCCTGCTCGTGGTAGCCGCTTCGTTTTCGTATAATACTATATAATATTATGGGTTTTTCATTGGATTAAAAAACACGCGTTAGTTGCATAAGTGCGCGACATGAAAAATAAATAAATTATGACTTCAGGCACTATCATATTATCATGTCAACAATGAAACAACTTTTTATTACCCGTGTAAAACAACATGAAATAAAAAACAAAAAAGAAATGGACTGGACAGATATTCCCACAACGATAAAAGAACTAACTCAAAAAACTTTCCACTTCCCAGTTACGACTCGACCAGGACGTTCAACCACTATTCCATTTACATTTACACAGGTCGATGCCAATCTTCTTGACTTCCGGAACTCGTGTGTTAGCGGGACATTTGACTTCTCGACACACATAAGTACGCTTGAATCGCTGGCTTATGATGTGAAAGATCTGTCAACATGTGAGGGATACATGCCTGGGTTCGGGGAACTCATTCTCACCCTCGTTGACGAATTGGCCATTCATTTAGGCATGGAGCAAAGCATTTTGCAAGATGCCTCATATTTTAGGGTGGATAAAAAACTGTTCCCGTCACGCTCACATGCTATGCACGTCAACATGATGAATACAAGAGGTATTGATTATTACATGCGTTATGGTTATATCATCCAAGAGTTCGACGACATCAATCGCAACGTCAGGTTCACAAATACATGTCTGATAGAATTTAACTCATTCATGACCTCTCCAGAACTGTTTAATCTTCTTGATAATGCAATCACATCTAAAATATTGGATTGGGCCAAGATCACGCCCAAAATCGGAAAAAGATTCCACAATAGAATCATGGATTACAAAAAATACTTCTTCATGGATACACACAAAGCTATACATAAACCAGACAACTGGAGTACATTCGCTAGAGGTCTTCAGAGCATGGAATACTTTGCGTACCCTCCTGATACAGCCGCGGCCATTGAAAAGAAGACTCCCAAAAAATTCAGGAAACTTGTTCGTCAGTGGTTTTTGCGACTGAAGTCCGTCGGGTGCAGTCGCGCAAATAAGGTCTTGGATCTCATGGACACTGCATCCACCTTGAGGGAGTTATGTGGTCAACTTCTCTCCAATTATCCCAACGAACTGGTGCAAGATCCGGATACTGTGAATTCAACATACCCTCTCCTGTGGGAATTAGCAGCACTGCCTCTCAAGATTGTCTGTCCAGAAATGACGGACATGCGTGTTAAATACTATGTTGACAAGGATAATAATCCAATCGATGTACGAGTGTCGCCCACAGGAGTGGATATAGTGGAGCCAGAGCTGGAAGAGGAAGAGGAGCTTGTATAAATTTTAATTAATTCCTGGCGAGGACGCTACCACGAAGAAAATCCGAGGTGTTGGTCAAGTTCATAACGAGGTATATTTTGAGAGTCAGTGACTTGTCTCTCGAGATGTACACATCAATATTGATCTAATTAAATTTGCCCATTTGACACAATGAAAGATGGACGGCAGCTTGGGATAATGAAAAATTCTTAGATGAGCTCTGTCAAGGTCCGAAAAAAGGTGAATAATATATATCAGTCCACCTTAGATTTGACAATATAATTGGTCCATAACTAACTATCCTATCTAATTTATTTTTAATCTTATTTTTCACGTTTAATACACAATAATTTTTCCAGCCTCTTCATCTCGTCCTTGCGTGTCAATATCTTATCACCCATAGCTCTGACGGCGATAGAGTTCTCAAATTTAGTTTTGTTTTTCTCATTGCTTCTACATTCCAGCAGATCGGTGATTTCAGAAAGAATGTCCTCATGATCCTCCCCATTTGCTGCAGCCGTCTTCAAAATCCCCATCAAGCGTCGACGTTCTGTTTTGAACGCATTGCGACTTCTCTTCTGCTCCTCGACATGCTTGTTGATCAGACATTCTATCGTACCTTCCTCCTGCTTGTCCTCTTCGCACAACATCATCCATCTCTGAAAGCGCTCATCACGCTTACTCTCATTATGAACAGCCTCGTGGTGCTTGAAATCCGCACGTGCCACAATGGCTTCGCTTGCCTCTTTCGCCAGGGCCACACCTAGTTTTTCTTCTGCGACCTCGCGGCACCAGCTTCCGTCTTCTCTGCAAAAATTATATTTCACTTCCATAGCATCATAGAGCCCGGGACGGTCGTATACGGTCAGCATCACATGGAAAAATTTCATGTTGCGCTTCAAAAGCCACGCCATATGGTATGGGATTTTGTGAAACCATCCATCTGGCAGATCAATAGAGTATTCGTCTTTTCGCACAACTTCTGCACGCTCGCCAATATCTGTCTTCACAGCCTCGTCTTCCACCCATCTTACTGTAATATTATTTCCTGACCCATGCCATACAACCTCCGTGTCGCTGGCCTTCGATATATACGTAACCCAGTCCATCCAGCTCCACACGCCAGTCGGGTCCATGTCGAGAGGGAGAGCCCCCACCAGGGTGTCTCTGACATCTTCGTTGATGTCGCAGACATCGAACATCAGTCTGTTGGCTAACAGCACCTGCTGGCCGCTCGGACCGCCGACCAGAGCCAGTTGGTATGCCTTTAATTTTTGTTCTATCTTAGGCAATATGTGATCCTCATACTCTTTGGCGAGTAGTTCGATACGATGGATAAATTGTTTGAGACGCATAACCCGAAGATCCTCCGGGGTTAGGACAGGCGCGGCAATCATTGTCTCGACAGTCGGTATGGGAGCCGGCGCTGGGATCACGGCTAGACTACTTGTGTTATTTTTGCAACGCTTTGTACTGCGTTTTGCACTGTTTTTTTTCTCAGACAGGCGATCACGTAGAGCTGTGAGCTCTTGTTCAAGATTTTCGACGCCACACTTTTTACGTTTCTGGTATTGAATCTTTTGTTTAAGCTTTCTTTCTGTGGTATGGTCGATACAGTCACACTGAATACCATCAATAGTTCCACCACCTAAACATTCAGATGTCATGTTTATTTATTATATAAATAAATAATGTGTAAGCATCGGTTGACAACAGTCAAATAAACGTTTTTTGATATATAAATTAGTGATATTACCAAAAACGTCTTAGACTTATATTATTACCAATTGCTTGATATTGGTCATTATATTTATAAACAAAATCATCACTGTATGTAATCAAAAATATATAAATACATGATGTGATGTGGCGACGTTTCAACTATTTTCTTATGCCCCTTCCCAAACAGGCCCATTGGATAAATTCAACCGAACGGCGACGGTTGTGGCGACGTTTCAACCCAACGGCGACGGTTGTGGCAACGTTTCAACTATTTTATTATGCCCCTTCAAACAGGCCCATTGTATAAATTCAACCAAACGGCGACGGTTGTGGCGACGTTTCAACTATTTTCTCATATGCTTGTCATGAGCCAGAACACAGAATTCAACCGATTCAACCGTGTGAATTTCAACATTCGAAATATTTTATCAGAAATATTTTTCTATATTTATATATTTATGTATTTCTAAAAAACATAATAGACTTTATTATTGTTTTCAATTGCTTGCTATTGGTGGTAATTAATTATAAACAACATCATCACTGTATGTAGTCAAAAATATATATAAATACATGATGTGATGTGGCGACGTTTCAACTATTTTCTTATGCCCCTTCAAACAGGCCCATTGGATAAAATTCAACCGAACGGCGACGGTTGTGGCGACGTTTCAACCCAACGGCGACGGTTGTGGCGACGTTTCAACTATTTTATTATGTCCCTTCAAACAGGCCCATTGTATAAATTCAACCAAACGGCGACGGTTGTGGCGACGTTTCAACTATTTTCTCATATGCTTGTAATGAGCCAGAACACATAATTCAACCGATTCAACCGTGTGAATTTCAACATTCGAAATATTTTATCAGAAATATTTTTCTATATTTATATATTTATGTATTTCTAAAAAAACATAATAGACTTTATTA
>Ga0209223_10000315_pt1 | contig 55580 bp, 58 predicted proteins | sample COG_06_FD_184750 | JGI IMG/M metagenome (GOLD analysis project Ga0209223, IMG submission 184750) | Pelagic Microbial community sample from North Sea - COGITO 998_met_06 (SPAdes) (version 2) | ecosystem: Environmental > Aquatic > Marine > Neritic zone/Coastal water | place: Helgoland, sampling... | reverse complement strand
TAATCATAATTCCAATTTTTATATTTTTTTTTATATCTAATCTTTTTAAGAATTGATCAGATGTATAAGCAGTGGGACCAGAGTTTTTTTTATTAATAAGTCTAAAACCGATTTCTATATATTTAATATTTGTTTTAGAAATATGGTTTAGATATAAATCAATATTTTTCATATCAAAATTCCAGTTATTATGGTACCCACCATCTCTAAAAGAGCAGTCTAGATTAATAATTTTTGACATTTAACTATTTTTTATAATTGGTAAATTTATTATATATTTCAACATTCTTAATTGAACTTTCTAATTTAGTTTTCTTTGTAGATACTGCAATATAATTATTACATATATTGACATTATTTTATATCTAAAAAAATTTTATTTATTTTTAAATTTAAAACTTATTCACCCTAATTTATTTAATAAAATTTATTTTTGTGGAATTATATTTACAAAATATTTTATTGTATTCAATATGGCTCAGTGAAACGTGCTTTTTTATTAACAAAAAATTTCATTTAAAATTAATAATTCTTTGTATTAGTTTTGAATATTGAACATTTTTTGACTTAGGATGTTTAATGAACATGTTTCCATATTTTTTATATTTTTCATTTGGAAGCATGATTTTATCTAAAATTTGACTTTCAGTATCTAATTTATCCAAATTTAAGCTGGAATATTTGAAAAATTTATAAAAATCATTGTCAGCTTTATTACATATAGGATAAGATTTTACTTCACTAGAAAATATTCTTAAAATTTTTTTCTTATACATAATTGCATAATCTAATACGGAGGAGCCTGAAAAAATAACAAGATCAGAATTTTTTATGTATTCATGAGTTTTATAATAAACAATTTTACAGTTTTTATAAATTTTTTGTTTATGGTTTTCAATTTTTGGATGAGACAAAAAATAAATCTCATAATTCATTTTTTTTAAAGTATAAAATAAAAAATTAATTTTTTTTGAATAATTTTTAAGATCAAATTTTTTATTAAAACCAGTAGTTAATTTAAAATCTGGGTGTAAACCATAACCACTATCGATATATGCAACAATTTTTTTTTTTTTTGTTTTGTTTTTTTTGCTATCTCTCAAACTTAAATCATAATTAATTGAATGTGAATATATTTTTTCTACTCCTACTGATCTGATTTTATTATAGATATTGTCAGCCCCTATAATAAAAAATTCATATTTAATTTTTTTATAAAAATATGACCAAATTTTTTTACATATATATCTTAAAATTATAAATATTTTCTTTGGAAAAAATATTTGACTGCCCAATTTGTGATCTATAATGGTTACTATTTTAATTTTTTTTTTTAATATCTCCTTATAAATATCATTCGAACTATTTAATCCCGTCAGATTTATTACAAGATCAAAATTTTTATTTTTTAATCTTTCGATTAATGCTTTTTTCTTATAAAATTTATGTGTTTTTATTTTATCATATTTCTTATAAATTTTGTTTATACTTATTGTATCAAATAAAATTTTGCTAATATCAAATATTATAATCTCAAAGGTTTTATCTAACTCATCAAGTCCATACCTCTTGTAATCCCATTTATAAAATGGTGTCCAGGTTAATATTAATATTTTTTTCAAAGTTTAATTTTAAATTATTTTTATGACTTATGTTTAACATTTGTTTAAAAAATGCTATGAACTCTTTATATTATATTAATTTTAAAATACATTGAACATGAAAAAAATCCTACTAATTGGTGGTGCTGGCTATATAGGAACAGTTGTAGCTAAATATTTGCTAGATAGAAAATTTGATGTAAAAATTTATGATAATTTAATTTATAATAGCAATTCATCAAAAAAATTTTTAGAAACAAATAAAAATATTCAATTTGTTAATGGAGATATCCTTCAAATTGCTAATAAAAAAACTATATTTGATGGTATCGATGTTGTTGTATTATTGGCAGGCCTGGTTGGTGACCCTATAACAAAAAAATACCCTGATTTATCAATAAAAATAAATACCGATGGTAACAAACTTGCAATTAACGAGTCAATTAATAATGGAATTAAAAAATTTATTTATATTTCAACTTGCTCAAATTATGGATTAATACCAGATAATCATGAAGCAGATGAAAACTATAAATTAAACCCTATTTCATCTTATGCCAAATCTAAAGTTGAGATAGAAAGTTATCTCTTAAATAAAGAGAGTGAAAATTTTTCTACTACTGTATTAAGATTTGCTACAGCGTTTGGAATGTCTCCCAGAATGAGATTAGATCTAACTATTAATGAATTTATATATGAAATGATTCATAAAAAAGAATTACTTGTATACGATCCTGATACTTGGAGGCCTTATTGTCATGTTTTAGATTTTGCTAGGTTAATCCATAATGTTATAAACGATGAATATAAAAATACTAAAGGTCAAATTTTCAATGCAGGAAGTAATAAAAATAATTTTACAAAAAGACAAGTAGTTGAACTAATTTCAAAATATATAAAGGACTGCAATGTTATATTCCAAGAAAAGGGCTCTGATCCCAGAAATTATAAAGTAAACTTTGATAAAGTTAACCAATACCTAAATTTTGTCACAGAATATGATGTAGAAGATAATATTCTAAATATGATTAACACAATTAAAGATTATAAAATAATTGATAAATCAAAATATGGCAATTATCAAATATGATGATGAAAAAAAATTTTGTTGAAGAAATTATAAAGGTAATTAATAAAAAATTTAATAGAAAAAAGTATTTCTTACATGAGCCTAGTTTTAATACTAATGATATAAAGGACGTAATTAAATGTATTCGCTCTTCATTTGTTTCAACCGCAGGTAAATATTCTAATGTTTTTGAAAAAAAACTTTCTCAAATAACTAATTCAAAATATGTTATTTCGACAATTAATGGCACCTCAGCCCTGCATTCAATTTTAAACATAATTAAAGTTGGAAAAAATGATGAAGTATTAGTTCCCTCTCTTACATTTGTAGGTACAGCAAATGCAATTAAATATTGCAATGCTAATCCAAATTTTGTTGATGTTTCTTATAAAACTTTTGGAATAGATCCAACTAAACTAGAAAAATATTTGAATAAAACTTGTATTATTAAAAAAAACAAATGCTTAAATAAAAAAACAAAAAAAAATATAAAGGCATTAATTTGTGTTCATGTTTTTGGCCATGCTGCTGAAATAAATGAGATATCTAGAATATGTAAAAAATATAAAATAATATTAATTGAAGATGCTGCTGAAGCAATTGGTAGTTATTATAAAAATAAACATCTAGGTACTTTTGGTGATTTTGGTATGATTAGTTTTAATGGTAATAAAATAATTACCACAGGTAGTGGTGGTGCTATACTAACATCAAATATCAATCATTATAAAAAACTTTTAAAATTGGTATCTGTTAATAAAGAGAAACATCAATTTGAATATAGATATGAATCTGTAGGATATAACTATAAAATGCCTAGTTTAAATGCTTCGCTTGGAATTTCTCAATTAAGAAATTTAAAAAAAATTATTTTAGATAAAAGGAAAATTTTTAATTTTTATAAAAAAATTTTCAAAGAAATTAAGGGTGTTTCAATATTAGAAGAACCTAAAAACTCTTTAAGTAATTATTGGTTGAATACTATAGTTTTAGATAAAAAGTGTAAGTTTTATAAAAACAAAATTATAAAATCATTAATAAAAAATAAATTCTATTGTAGACCATTGTGGCAGCCTCTACATAGTTTACCACAATTTAAGAAATATCAAAAAGATAGGCTTAATGTTACTAATGATTTATATAAACGTTGCATTAATCTTCCAAGTAGTATTCATCTCTTAAAAAAAATTAAATATTCTCAATAATTTTAAATAATTTATTTAAAATTTTTTTTGTAGAATTTTTAACATAATAAGGATTTGTAACCTGTTTAGGATTATCCTTTTTTAAATATTTATATATGATATTCGAAATATCTTTCTTATCAGAACTGATATTAACGACAGTGTTGCCAAAAATTCTACCCTTTTGTCTTAAACCTACATTCAAAGAATATCGTCTTAAATATGGCACTTCATATAATAGAGAAGATGAATTACCAATTATTAATTTGGAATACTGTATTAAAGAAAAATATAACTTTCTTCCTAATGATTTATAAAATTTATATTTTTTTGAGTTTGTCTTACAAAAATTTTGTATTCTATTAATTATGTAATCATGTCCCTTATCATTATTGGGATAAGTAAATACAATGTTAATATTTTTTAATTTTTTTAAAGATTTTAACAAAATATCTATTTCTTTTCTATTTACTTTTTGATCAACAGTTATTGGGTGATAAGTCAATAATATCGTTTTAAAGTTAAGATTAATATCTATTTTTTTTTCAACTATTTTTTTTGTAAAGAACTGAGATTTGTTTATATTATCTAGTGATAATGCTCCATAATTGAATATAAATTTTTTTAATATATCATTTTTTTTTATTATTTTTTTTTTGGCTAAATTATGGGAAACAAAATGATATTTGGCTATATTAGATATTGAATTTCTAAAAAATTCATCTTGAGATCCTAATGATGTGTCCCCTCCATAAAAGTGGACAACTGGTATATTTTGAAAAAAACAAGAAATTGCTACTGCTAAAATTTCATAACGATCTCCTGGTAAAATTACTAAATCAGGCTTTTCTTTTATTAAAAAACCTGTAAATTTTTTAACTGTTAGACTAAAAGAATTTGGAATTGTAAAATCATTATCTACATTGGAGTCTATCTTAATTCTTTTATAAATCTTAATTTGATCTTTTATTGCTTCCTTGTATGTTTTTCCAAATTTCTCATATAAATGCATGCCTGTTATTATCAATTTAAAATTGATTTTTTTTGTAGTTGATAGTTTTTTTAATAATAATGAAAATTGACCATATTCTGATCTAGATCCAGATATAAAAAAAATTTTTTTTTTTTTAATTTTATTCAATTTTATTGTCTATTAATTTTTTTCTAAAAAAATTTATTCTCTGTTCAAATTTTCCAATATTAGAATATTTATTTCCATTTTGTAAATTTTGATGAATACTTTCACATATCTCTTTATCTTCATTAAATATTTCTTCATTAAATTTTTTAGCAGAATCAATTATAAAATTTGTTTTGTTTTGATTTTTTGTAAAAATTTTTGGAATAAAAATATCAGTTTCGATAATCGAGTTGTTATCGTCAATTGGAATATATCTCTGCAAATAACAAAATAGGTCCATTGTAGTGGCTATTGTTGAAATAGGAAAAATAAAATAATGTTTATATTTTTTACTCATTAAAAGATTTGTCTTGGATACCATTTTTAAAAATGAGTTAATGTAATTTTCTTGTAGCGGCATATTCATTTCTGAAACATGTGATGAATAAGAATACTCAGGATTTAAATCTAGTATTTTCTTAAAAGTAGTTTTATGTAGAATTGGTCCATGATATTCATCTATAGAGTTTTCAATAGCTACCCGCCAATTACATTTCCAAATATATCTCTTAGAAGATACTAAACGTCCAAACTTTGTAGAAAGTTCTTTGATTTCAACAAAATGTTTTGATAAATAATTTTTTAATTTTTGTTTATTCGTAAAATCTGAAACAAAAATGAAATTACCACAAAATTCAATTTTCATTCTTAACAATTTTTTATTTTTTATTTTTTTTTCAGAAAATGCTTCTTTTATTTGAGGGCCAGATATCAGAACTCCATTTTTATTGTAAGTCCAACCGTGATACACACAATTAAACACTTCATTACCATACTTCTTAATTTTTATTTTTGAACCTCTATGTATACAAACATTTCTATATGCAAAAAATTCATTATTAATATTATAAATTATTATTGACTCACCATAATAATCTAAAGTTTTATAATCATTTTTATTTTTTATTTCATTGATATGACATGCAATAATCCAAGTTTTTTTTTTAATACTGCTAAAACTTTTTTTTTTAGATTTATTCATTTGATTAATCCTTAATATGATTTTTTACCATTTTTGCAGGATTTCCATAAACAAAACTGTTTGATGCAACATTTTTAGTTATTGAGCTACCAGCAACAATTTTACAATTATTTAATATTTTAACACCTGGATAAATTATAGTACCACCCCCAACAAAGTTTTCGTTGCCAATACTAACATTCCCACCAAAGAAGCAATTTGGTGATATAACAGAATTCTTTTTAATTTGTGTGTGATGTCCAATCAGAGCTCCTGAATTAATATATACATTTTTATTTATAGTGGCATAAGATCCAACCACACATAATGGCGCTACTATAGATCCATTGCCAATTTTTGCTGTTTTGGATATTTGTGCTGATGAATGGATTAATTTAAATAAATTTAACTTTTTTTTTAGTAAAATTAGCTCATATTTCTTTCTAAGTTTTGTATTGCCAAAAGTTATCAAATATTTGGTATTTTTTGCTTTAGTGAACTTTAATTTTTTAATCTTATTTAATTTTATTCTTATACTTAACTTTTTAAAAAATTTTTTATTTTTGAAGTTGTCATCATAAATTGAAATTGAAAATAATTTTGTATTAAAATTCTTGTCGTTTAAAAGATAGTCAACAACCTCAACAGAAGAATCTCCTGCTCCAATTAAAATAATATTGAAATCATAATTCATTAAAAAAATTTATTTTATATAAATTGACAAAACTTAGTATTATATATATTAGAGTATCTTTATGAAAAAGATAGTATTTATCAAAAGTTTACAAAAAATTTTAGAAAAAAAAATTTCAGAAAAAGATAACTTAGAAAAAAAAGGTTTGGACTCCTTGAAGGTCTTAGAATTAATGGTGTTTAATGATAAAAACTTTAAAAATATCAACATTAATCCTGATAAAATATCAAAATGTAAAAAAGTTAGTGATTTAATTCGTCTTTACGGAAAAGAAATAAACTAAAAGTTTAATGAGTTTTTACACACTAAACTCTGAAATTACTGGGATAACAATTGCTTTACCAAAAAAAAAAATCATTAATCCCAACAGAAAAAAAAATGATAAAAATTTTATTTCTCATACAGGAGTAAAATCTTATTTTTCAAATGACCAATTAAAAACATCTCAATTGTGTGTAGCAGCATCAAAAAAATTGATTGATGGACTCAAGTGGAAAAAAAAAGAAATAGGATTTCTTATTTTTGTAAGCCAAACTAGAGATCACATCTTGCCTCAAACATCCTGTAAAATCCAAGAAGATTTGAAACTGGATAGCAATATTTTAGTATATGATATTCCACAAGGTTGTTCAGGATTTGTTAACGGGCTTTATATATCCTTCTTGATTTCTAAAAATTTAAAAAAAAATGGTATACTTATGTGTGGAGATATTGTTTCAAAATTAATCAATAAGAAAGATAAAAAATTAAAGTCATTATTTGGTGATTGTGGAGCAGCTATTGCTATAGAATACAATAAAAAAAATAGTTATAAAAATTTTTTTAGTTTTGGAACCGATGGTTCTGGATCAGGCGATCTTATTTATAAAAGTAATGGTTTAAATTCTTATTCTGAAAAAGGTTATTTAAAAATGAATGGCTCAAAGATATTTGAATTTGCACTTAATAGAGTTCCTTTGCAAATACAAAATATTTTAATTGAAGCTAAAAAAAAAATTAAAAATATAAAATATGTTATTTTTCACCAAGCCAATAAGTATTTAATAAAAAATTTAGGAAGAAAAGTAGGTTTTAAAGAAAAAAATATTCTATATTCAATAGAAAATTTTGGAAATACAAACTCTGCCTCTATTCCATTAACAATATTTAATAATTATAATAAAATCAAAAACTCAGATATATTAATTTCTGGCTTTGGTGTAGGATTGACTTGGTCGTCAGCTATAATAAAAATTAAAAAACTTAAACAAAGACATCTTATAAAATTATAATATGAAAACTAATACTCTAATAATTGGATCTTCATCGGGAATAGGTTTGGAAGCAACAAAATTTTTTCTTAAAAAAAGCCACAACGTTATTGGTATTTCAAGAAGAAATAATAATATAAAAAGTAAGAAATTCAGACATATAAATTTTGATTTAAATAATTTTCAAGACTATGATCAATTATATTCAAATATTTATAATAAATTTGGTCCTATAAATAATTTATTATTTAGTGCGGGTGTTCAATTCATAAGACCGTCTTCAATAATTTCAGCTAATGATATAAAAAAAATTTTTAATATCAATTTAAAATCTCCAATATTATTTTCAAAATTCATTTCAAATAAAAGATTCTTTAAAAGACCCGGCTCCGTAATATTTATCTCATCAGTAATTGCATCAAGACCTGCATCTGGCCAAAGTTTATACGGTTCTTCAAAATCTGGAGTTATTAATCATGCTAAAAGTTTAGCTTTGGAAGTAAGTAAATATAAAATTAATATTAATACAATTAGTCCTGGCATGCTCAAAGGTCCTATGCTTTCAAAATATTCAAAAAACATAAGTAAAGATATTTATGAAAAAATTACAAAACAACATCCTTTAGGAATTGGCAAATTTACTGATATTGTTAATGGTATTGATTTTTTATTTAGCTCTAAATCTAGATGGATTACAGGAATAGATTTAACTATAGATGGTGGCTATAGTTTATGAATGAAAAAATTTATATTAATTTTTTAGAGTATTACCTACCAAAGAAAATTGAAAATAACTTATCTATACTTAAAAAAAATCATAAATCTAAAAAAGATTCTTGGAGAATGATTAAGAAAATTGGAATCCAATCTAGACATATTGCCGATGAAAATATTACATCAAATATACTTGCTGAAAGGGTGAGTAAAAAGATTTTCAATAAGTTTAATAAAAATGATATTGATTTTTTAATATATTGTACAAATTCCCCAGATTATATTTTACCTCCAAATTCATGTTTGCTTCAACATAAACTTGGACTAAAAAAAAATATTGGAAGCTTTGATATTAATCTATCTTGTTCTGGTTTTGTTTATTCACTTGGTATGGCAAAATCTTTAATATTTTCTAATCAAGCAAAAAATATTCTTTTAATTACCTCTGATACTTATTCAAAATTTATTGAAAAAAAAAATTATAAAAATAGAATAATTTTTGGAGACGGTTCCTCAGCTTCAATAATATCGAAAAAAAAAAAAGGACTAGCTTATAAAATTAATAAATTTGAATATGGCACTGATGGTTCTGGAGGTCAAAATGCAATATTCAAAAATTTTGGCACTCATTATTTACATAATAAAAAGAAAGAGATTTTTGATATGCAAGGTCCAGAAATTCTTAGTTTTGCTTTACGAGAAGTGCCAACATCAATAAATACATATTTGAAAAATAACAATATATCAATTGAAAAAATTGATAAATTTATATTCCATCAAGCTAATGAATTTATAATCAAAAGCCTTCAAAGCAAATTGAATATACCTACAAACAAGATTATAATAATGATGAAAAATATAGGCAATACAGTATCTAGCTCGATTCCTATAGCTTTAAAACAAATAGAAAAAAAAATAAAAAAAGGTGAAAAAATTCTTTTAATTGGTTTTGGTGGTGGTTTATCTTGGGGTATTGGTCAAATCGAAAAAAATTAAATTAAAAATCTTTTATAATTTTCATGCTTTAAAGTCTTATCTGAACCTATTTTAATATCAGTTCTTGTTTTTTTTTCTAATCTAATCTTTTTATCTTTATATAAATCGTCAATCAAAGTTATATTTTTATTATTTCTATTTTTTTTTATACTCATTCTTAAAGCAACCCTTGGTAAAGAGTTAGTTGATTTAATAGTTCCATGAATAGTTAAAGCGCTCCATAAATAAATTGAACCTCTTTTAGAAATTAATTTTTTACTTTTAAATTCATCATATTTTTTACCATCCATAGAATATAAAATCCTATTTTCGTTCTTACTTTTTTTTAGAAAATGGGGAAAGTGAGTAGCTCCATAAATGTGAGATTTTTCAATAATATGAAGTGGTGATTGATCGGTCTTTACATCAGTAAAATAAATATAGACAGTTAGATAATCACCATCAAAATCTGGATAATCTAATAAATCCATATGATAATCTATACCCGAAAAATAAGAAATATCTCTAAACTTAGGTTTTATATATTGGGCTAAATTACCATCAAGCTTTTTTTCTAAAATTGGATTAAGCCATTTAGGTATTAATTGTTCTGGCATAGAAACAACAAATTTTTTTAAAATTACCTCATAATCGTTTCCTAGAATTTTATCCAGTAGTTGATTAAACTCAAAATTATTTTCAATAAAATCAAGATTCAAATTCTCAGCTAAATTAAAATTATCTTTCTTTACAGCTATGTTTTTGTGTCTTGGGTTATTAAATACATCATCATAAGTTCTAAATATTTCATCATTCCAAGGTCTACTGTTAATTACTTTTTTGCTGATAAAGTCATATTTTTTTTCATCAATAGTCAAATCGACTGGTAACCAACCATTTTCTAAAAAATATTTTAAATTCATAATTTTAATTATTATATTTTATTTTCTTTATATTTTTTGATTTAATAGGGTCTTGTTTTTTTAATTCTTTATTTGTCTTATAGTTATTAATTATTTTGAAATAACTCATAGGATCTATTCCATTATAAGGTCTCATAAAACATATATTGTTTTTATTTAATACAGTATTTTTTTTAATTAATTTTGAAGCATGGAGTGATTGTCTTATAATACTGATATTTTTTTTTTCACACAATTGAACTTTTTTATTACAAATTCCTAATGATAGTTCAATTTTTCTTATTCTATCAATAATTTTTTTGAGTTCTAAAGGTTCTAAGCTTATATTATGATCTGGACCACTTAGTGATTTCTTAATAGTAAAATGTTTTTCAATAACTTTGGCTCCAAAACCTATTGCAGTTAGGAGATGGTCTGATCCTAATCCATGATCAGAATAACCCACTTCACAATTTGTTTTTTTAATCAAATATTCAATAGATCTCAAATTAATTTGATTGATTGGTACTGGATATGAGGAAACACAGTGAAGTAAAAAAATTTTTTTTTTTTTATATTTTTTTTTTAAAATTTTTACTGCTTGCTCTATTTCTTTTAAAGTACTTCCACCCGTAGACAAAAACACAGTATCTTTAGATTTAGAAATATTTAATAACAATGGATAGTTTACAATCTCTCCGGATGCAACTTTTATAAATCCTAATTTATATTTTTTAACCTTGTCATAATCTGAAGAGCTAAAAACACTAGTTAAAAATTTAATTTTTTTTTTTTTTGATCTTTTAATCAAAATTGGATAAGCTTTTTCCCAGTCTAAATGAAATGACTCAGTTAGTTTTTTTTGATTAAGCTTAGATTTTGAGGTGAGTTTTTGATCTAGTGTCAAATTTGTTCTGTTAGAAATTAGATTTGGATTGGTATGTTGAAATTTTATAAAATCAGCTCCAGCATTTGATGCAATATCAATTAACTTACAAGCAATTTTAATTGAACCATTATGGTTTACTCCGGCTTCAGCAATAAAGATTGTCTTATTATTATTTAACATCTAAGTATATTTTTCAATAGTTCTTCTTAATTCATTCCATTGTCCAGTATCGTGCCACTGGCTATCTTTAATTTCAAAAACTCCAATTTTTTTTTTTCTTTTTATTAATTCATGTAAAAATTTATCCATATCTAATTTAGTATTTTTCTTAATCAATTTTAATAGAGATTTGTTTATTACATACATTCCTGCATTAACTATAAAATTACGTGAGGGTTTTTCAGAAATATTATTAAAATCACCTTTGTAAAAATTACAAACACCGTATGGAACTTTAATTTTTTTTTTAGCGACTACCAAAGTTAAATCATGATGGTTTTCTTTATGAGTTTTAATTATATTTATGTAGTCAAAATTATAAATATTATCACAATTTGTTAATATAAATTCTGAATTTATTGTATTTATCATCGACAATGAACCTACGGTGCCTAAAGGTTTTATTTCTTCAATTATTTTTATTTTAGATTTTAAATTTAATTCTTTAAAGTAAGCTTTCAAAATTTCAGCTTTATGATTTACAGTAATTATAAAATTATAGAAACCTTGAGATTCAAAATTTAAAATTATTTTTTCTATGACCGTTTTGTTGTTTATCGGCATTAGAGGTTTGGGTAGAATATCAGTAAAAGGTTTAAGTCTTGTTCCCTTGCCACCAGCCATTATAACTATTGGTGTATTAATGGGTTTCTTTTTTTTGTTTATATCTTTAAGGATGTTTTCATAAAAAATAGCCTTTATGAATTTTTTATTTTTCTTTTCAACAAGTGGCACTAAATCAAATTTTTTACTTAAAATTATATTAAGAATTTTTTTCTTATTTGTTAAATCGTTATTATAAATGAGATAAGGTTTTTTGTTGTAAATATTCTCAATAGTTCCCTTGATATCACCAGTAGACAAAATTTTTTTTCTAAGATCTCCATCAGATAAAGTTCCAAGTAAAATATTATTATTATCTAACACTACCAAACATTTTTTTCCAGTATTTTTTAATTTTTTAAGAGCAAGTAGTATTGTATCATTTTTTCTAATAATTAAATTTTTCATTATAAACTGATAAGCTTTATTATTTTTTTTTTCACAAATATATTAATATTATAAATCAAATGATTATAAAATTGTTTTTAAGCGATTTGAAGAATTTATTTTGCTAATTAAATTTACATGATCATTTCTTGCAATTTCAAATTTTGAATTATTAATTTTTTTCATTCCTTTTTCATTTTCAACGGTCATTATTTGTTTAAAACCTAAATCTAGACCAGCTCAAAATAATCTGGTATTATTTGAGGTCCTTTTTTTTTATTAAAACCAAGATTTTGCATGATTTTTAAATTATATTCTACACACCTACAATCGATATATTCTATATTATTGTTTATTAATAAATTCAAAATTGAATTGTATATATTATAATTTTGCTTTATTTCACCATAAAAATCTACAATTCTATATATATCTGTGCCTAGTGTATTAATTTTAACTTTTTTACAAATAAAAAAAAAACTAATTCATTTTTTTTATAAAAGTTTAATACAAAATATTTATAAAAAGGATTTTTTAAATACTTGTTTTTAAAATACATCAGTGATTTTTTTGGATGTTGCTTATTTGAAGGTAAAACAGTGATAATATTCGAAATTTTTAATATAAGATTTTCTTGTTCTGGTAAGTCATTTTTTTTAGATATTAATTTACTTGATACCTTAGATTTTAATTTTGGATTTAAGATATAGAAATGTGTAAAATCACACACATAACCTATTCTTTTATAAATTAATTCAATTTTTGAATTAAACCCACTGACAGCTAATAAGTTGGGCTTAATTTTTTTATTTATCTTATTAAAAAAGCTAAATGTAATATCTCCTTTGTATTTATTTGACTTTGCCATAAACCCCATAAAAAAATCTTTATTTAGTTTGGTGTCCCAATTTTGGGTAGAAATTAGTCCAAGAACCCCTACCAATATATTTTTTTTAAACATACCTAATATATTTATTTTTTTATTGTTTTGATGGTTATAAAAAAAGGAAATGATTTTTTTTTTTGGATAGAATATGATTTTTATCCCAATTTTTTTTAACAAAATTTTGAAATTTTTTTATTTCTGTATTATATAAAAATCGTACTTTTGTAGACATATTTAATTATATAGTGTTTTAATTGTTCTTAATTTATTAGACCTAATATTAAATATTAATTATAATATTTTCTAGCTTCTTTTAAATCTTTTTCTGTATCAATATCTAATGATATTTTTTTTGATTTAATCATAACTCCTTTTGTTTTTGTCTCTAAAAGAGTTTCCAAAGTACTGGTCTTAATCTTAGAAGAATTTAAGATATAAAAGTTTCCATTGGTATAACAATTAATAACTTTATTCTTATTTGGCAACTCTAAAAAATTGTTTTTATTAATATGTAATTTATTTTTTTTAAAATCTTTATTTTTTGAAATTGATACATAATTAAATTTATTTTTCTTAAAGCTAATAATTGATTTGGTAATTGGGCTTAATTGTCGAAATGGTGATGTTGGTTGTAGCAAAATTATTCCATTTATATCTATTTTGTACTCATTTTCGTACCATTTAATTACATGTTTAACTACATTTAATGATGAACTGTATCTACCACTTAGGTGTTTGGGCCTCATACCTGGTACTAGAACTTTATATTTTTTGGCAATTTTGATAATTCTCAAATCGTCTGTGCTAAGAATTACATCAGAATAATTCTTTAACTTTAGGGCAAATTTTATTGTCGTTTCTACAAGACTGTTTTTCCCTATTTTACGTAAATTTTTATTAAGAATTCGCCTTGATCCTTTTCTAGCTAATATTATTGTTAATAGGCTTTTATTTTTTTTATTATTAAGTCTAATTGTCAATTTGAATCCAGTATTGATCTATTATTAAACTTAAACCATTTGTAAAATAATTTTTTCCATTAATTTTAACAGTCCAGCTTCTAATAGGGTCTTTTATGTTTGGGCTTATTTTTTTCTTAATTGTAAACTGATAGTATTTAGTTTTTCTATTATTAAATAATGTCTTTATAAATTTTAAGCTAAATATATTCCAACCACTTTGTAAAATTTTTGGTATTTTTAAATCTTGATATTTTGAAAAAATATTAAAATCATGTTTATTAAAGTGATTGAAAAGAAAAATTGATCCATTTTTATTCAAACTCTTGATCAAATTATCTCTAAATATTTTTGGATTGTCTGTAATAGAAATAACTCCTGATGCTATTATAAAGTCAAACTTTCCTAATTTTTGTTTGGTAAAAATATTCTTTTTTATGAGTTTTACTTTTGTGCTTAAATTATTTTTAGCTTTTTCAAGTAAATCTTGTCTAACATCTAAGCCTGTTATTCGTAAATTTTTAAAATTCTTCTCTAATTGATAAATTAGCTCACCATTAGCACAACCTATGTCAATAAGAGAATAGGTTTTATCTTTTTTAATTTTTTTTTTTAATAATTTAACTAAAAGTTTAAAACTTTCTTTAGTTTTTTCATATCTATTTTCTTTTAAATAAAAACTATCGTGTAATCTTTTTATATTTTTTTTCATAATGTATTATTTAATTCCTTTTTGAGTAAATTATTATTATAGTTATATGTAATTATATTTTTTTGATAGTTATATTTTTTTTTAATCCATTTACTTTCATTACAATCTATTACATTTTTTGCTAACCTTAAAATTTCTTTATTATTTATTTCATCTGAATAAAAAAAACCTTTTCGCTGTTTAACAAATGGCCATCCAAATCTAAAATATTTAGAAATCATTTTTGATTTAGAAAATTTTTTTGAAAAAAAAATCATCCTATTGTTTCTAGATAACATTTCGTACCCCAATGATGATGTCATAGAAATAATAACATGACTATTTTTTAGAAAATTATAAGATGTAAAATTATTTTTTCTTTGCACATAATTAAAATTATTTTTTCCAATAACGCTATCAAAGTAATTTATTTCTTTATTCTTATTTAAATGTCTTCCCATTATATAAAATTTAATATCTCTCTTTTTACAAAGAAAATTAACAGCCTTAAGTAGCTTTACTTCTGACACTAAAGCCTCTTTCCAGTAAATTTGCCCTAGGTTATAAAAGTTTATTCTTTTATTTTTATCATTAGGTCTAAATTCTGAAATATAAGTAATAATCCTCTTTTTTCTTAAATTATCTTTAGATATCATATTATTTTTTATTGATCCAATTGGAATTACTCTTGTTTGGATAAATGATTTATAATAATGGATATTTTGTCTACCAAAACAAAATATAACATCACATTGAAGTTTTTCATTTTTTTTAATCAAATATGTTTTTTTAGGTTCTGTTCTATATCCGTTTTGTATTGCAATAAATTTTTTGTTTGGAAAATATTTTTTTAAACGATAAAAGTCAGTATCATTATCTATCATAGTAACTACTGTCTGTGGATCTGTAAGTTGAATTGACTTTATAAAGTAATTTAATTTACTAATTCTTTTATTATTAAAGAAAAGATGAAAAATAATATAAAAGTTTATTATTTTAAATGAAACAATTTCTGCTTTGTTACTTGGTAAATATTTTAAGATAAGGTTTGAGTGGTCTTGTCCAATAATTAGATATCTTATTTTTTTAATTTTTTTAAATTCCCATTTTTTAATAAATAATATTAGAATTTTTTTTAGCATTACTTTTTTAATAAATTTCAAAAATTTTTTAATCTTTTATCGTTGTAAAAAATTACTTTATAATTTTATATTTTGGAGATTATTCATTATTTATATCAACTAAAATCAAATAATTTCTTATTTAAGGCTTGTAAGTTGTACTTTCTATCTTTGAACTTTCAATAAAACTATATGGTGTAAAAAATCTATCTCCTTCTTTTATTTCATCAATAATATTTTTATTTTTTTCGTTTAATACCTTTTCAATAAGAAGCATATGCTTACCAGTTGTAGAAACCGTAATCCATTTCTTATCATGCCTAGATACTATCCCTGTCATGAAGGGGTGATTACTTGTGTCTCCTCCATGTAAATGTACTGATTTTAAAAAAAGCCTTCCTATCTTAGTTCTATTAATAAATGTACTTGCTCCTTGGTGAGGATCATCAAACGCATTGATAAAATTATATAAATCATATGAATTTAAATTCCAATCTATATACCCATTAAGCATTGTATTTAATGATGGATTAAATCTACCTAAATTCTTATTTTGAACTTTGATATTAAAATTTTTATTATTAGTAATTTGTTTTATAAAATTTTTATAAAAATTATTCATAGCATTCCATTTATAATCTTCAAAATCTAAAGGTATTTTACAATTTTTTGGAAAAAGAGATTTTTCATTATCAATTATAGGTCCTGTATTCATACCATCATCGATGATATGAAAAAGTTGATTATAAATTCTATCCTCTCTCATTATATGCCATGAAAATCCTCCTCTACCTGTGTCATATGGCAATCTAGAAGGAAAAAAATTTACAAGGTTATCTTCAAAAAAATTAATACTTTTTTTCTTAAATACAAACATTGAGCTAATAGATAAAAATAAAGTATTTTTAACATTACAATTATCTTTTATAAATTTAGTAAACTTATTATTTTCAATATCTTTAAAAACATTTACTTTTAAATTTTTTTCAAATAATTTTTTTTGGTTTGGGCTAGTAATTACTAAAGATTTTAATTTAAAAAATTTATTTATCTTTATTAACTCATCTATATTCGGACACCATCCAATAATAACAACATTCTTTATGTCTTTAATATAAAATTGACTATTTTTAATCATTATTTACTTTTGTTATACATCTTGGAATTGTTTTTGTGTATCAATTTTCCATAATCTTTTAGAATAAAGAATTTTATTAAATATTGTAAAACTATTTCCACTACCAAATTCATTTTTTTTTTTATATTTTAATTCTTTAGTAAAAAAATAATTAATCAAGGCTAATATTTTTTTTTCATCAAAATTACAATGATTAATATTTTTCAAAATGCTTCTATTTTTTTGACGATCTCCAATATTAATTGTCGGTACACCAAAATATGGGGCTTCCATTATTCCAGAACTAGAGTTACCCATTATAACTTTTGAAGATTTTAATAGTTGAATGTAATATTCAAATCTCATTGATGGTAAAATTCTAATATTTGAATTTTCTAGTTTATTGTATTCTTTTAAAATTAAATTACTTCCATAATCATTATTTGGATACAATAATACAAAGTTTTTTTTACTTTTCTTAATAGTATTTAAAAAGATAATTGTTTCATTTTTTAAATTTTTAATGTTTGTTGTCACAGGATGCAAAAGTGCTATTCCATAACTTTTAAAATTAATACCATACTTTTTTTTAACCTCCTCTAATTTGGGTAGTTTGTTTGATTTCATGATATCAACATCAGGCGATCCAATTATAAAAATATTTTTTTTCATTTCTCCCATTTGAGTTAATCTTTTTTTTGCAGTCATGTTTGTTACAAAATGAATATGAGATAATTTAGATATAGAATGACGTAGTATTTCATCTACTGTTCCCGAAACTTCACCGCCTTCAATGTGTGCCGTTCTATAATTATTTAATGAACCAACAATCGCACATGCTAAAGTTTCAGTTCTGTCCCCGTGGATAACTATTAAATCTGGTTTAATTTTTTCTACTGTTTTTTTAAAACCGACTATAGTTTTGGATAATACTAAATCCATACTATCGTTATATTTTTGGTTTCTAAACCTGATCACATTCTTTATACCATCTAATTTTAAAACCTCCCATGTAGAACCAAATTTTTGGAGATTATGCATTCCTGTAACAAAAACATAAACCTTGAAAGAATTTTTTTTTTGTAGATTTACTACAAGTGATTTAATTTTACCATAATCAGCTCTAGTACCAGTAACAAATAAAATTTTTTTCATTTAATATTTTTTCTACAGATTTGAGTATTGTTTTTAATAAATGTTTTCACTGTTTTACCATATAATTTTTTTAGATCATCAATTCCATAATCCCCCCCACCTGGTCTTTTTAAAAAAATATTTTTACTAGAAAGTTTTGTGCCTGGATGTATATCTAATAATGATGCAACCGATGGAAATGCGAAATTTATAGTTTTTTTTTCTTCCTTTAAAGCTTTTTTGATTCCACCACGTGCTAAGAAAATATCATTTGAGCCTTTTATCATATTCTTTAGATCATTAAAATCCATAGATGACGAGATGTCAGGACCTATTCTTTTTTTTGTATCAACATAATGTTTTTCAATAATATCAGCACCTAAAGCTACAGCCCCTAGGCTTGTATAATTATTTTCAGTATGATCAGATATTCCTATAACGCATTTTGGAAATGCTTTTCTTAATTGAGATATGCATCCCAGTCTAACTAAATTTGGTGGTGTAGGATAAATATTTGTACAATGAAGAAGCGCTAATGGAATCTTATTTTTTAATATTATATCTACAGATTTTTTTATACTCTTAATGCTATTCATTCCTGTACTCATGATTATTGGAATTTTAAATTTACATAAATATTTTACAAAATGATAATTATTGCACTCTCCAGAACCTATTTTAAACGCAGGGACTCCTATTCTCCCTAGCCTTTCTGCTGCTGATCTTGAAAATGGTGTGCTAATAAAAATTTTTTTTCTGCTAGTTATATAATTTGCTAATTTTTTTTCATTCTTTTCATTTAATGAGCATTTTTTAATTATTTCATAAATTGAAACTTTTGCATTGCCAGGAATAACACTTTTAGCCTCTTCTGACATTTCATCTTCTATCACATGGGTTTGATGTTTTATAATTTCTGCTCCTGCTTTAATTGCTGAGTCAGCTATATGTATTGCTAAATCTAATGAACCATTATGATTAATTCCAATTTCAGAAATAACTAACGGAGGATAATTTGGCCCAATATTTCTTTTGCCAATTTTAAATTTTACCATAGACTATTTATTTATATAAATTCTATATTTTTATAATAATAAATATTTACTACTAATGCGAATAATTTCAAGAATAGATATCAAAAACAATTTTGTCATTAAAGGTATAAATCTAGAGGGCTTAAGAAAAATTGGAGATCCCTTAAAAATAGCTACAGAATACTATGAAGATGGTATAGACGAAATCATGATGATTGATGCTGTTGCAAGTTTATATGGTCGTAATAATTTATTTAACATAATAGAAAAAACTACAGAAAATATTTTTGTTCCTATAACACTAGGTGGAGGGATTAGAAGTCTACAAGATATAGAAAAAGCATTAAAATCTGGAGCCGATAAGGTTGCAATAAATAGTCATGCTACAGAGAACCCAAATTTTATAAAAGAAGCTGTCAACACATTTGGTTCTAGCACTATAACAATTTATATAGAAGCTAAAAAAATTGATGAAAAAAAATGGGAGGCTTACAAGTATTCTGGAAGAGAGAAAACAGGATTGAATGTAATAGACTGGGTAAAAACTGTTCAAGATTTAGGTTGTGGTGAATTATTGATTACTTCTGTAGATCATGAGGGTCTTCAAAAAGGTTTTGATTTAGAATTAATAAACGAAATTAATCCTTTTATAAATGTTCCATTAATTATCAATGGTGGTTGTGGAAAAACTGATGATATAATTCAAGTTAACAACACATATAAAAATATAAGCTTTTCAATTGCCTCAGCATTTCACTATAAAAAAATATTAATTAAAGAATTAAAATATGAAAAAAATTTGTATCCTTGATTATGGACTTGGAAATATAAAAAGTTTACATAATTCCTTAAAAAAAGTAGGTCAAAAACCTGAATTTCATTCAGAAAGTAATTCCAAAAATTTTGATATAGTTTTTATTCCTGGTGTAGGTTCATTTTCAAAAGCTAGCAAGTTACTACTAGACATTAAATTTAAAGAATTTTTAGATAATGCAAAAAAAAATTCATATATATTTGGTATTTGTTTAGGTATGCAGATTTTATTAAGTAATGGAGATGAAAATGGAACACATCCTGGGTTAGATTTTGTTAGAGGAAGTGTTAAATTAATTACAAACAATAAAAAAAAATTGATATTACCTATAGTTGGATATCAAAATATTAATATTAAAAATTCTAAAGATAATTACTTAGATAAATTTAATAATGAAAAGTTTTATTTTGTACATTCTCATGTTGCAAACCCAAAAAATAATGAAAGAATTCTAGCAACTACAACCTCTCAAGGTGTTGAATATTGTTCAGCAATCATCAAGGATAATATTATAGGCACACAGTTTCACCCTGAAAAAAGTGGAAAAATAGGATTAGAATTTATTAAAGAATTTATATCTAATAGTTAATTAATTGTTTATCGTATTTAATCACTATCTATAAACAGGATGTATGTTTAAATCATAAATATATGTTGTTAATAGAAAATTATAAAATATAAATATTTCTATGACCAAAAATCACTCAATGTATGGTTTACCTGAAAAAGTAGAATTTTGTAAACTTTGCACTATGTCGAATCAAAAACCAAATCCCGTCGTTGAATTTCACAATTCAGATAATCAAAAAAAAGGCATCTATTTTAACGATGGCATATGTAATGCCTGTAAATATGCAGTATTAAAAAAGGAGATAGATTGGAGTAAAAGAGAGGAAGAACTTTTAAAAGTTTTAGATAAATATAGAAAAAAAGAAGGCTATGATTGTGTTGTACCAGGTAGTGGTGGAAAAGATAGCGCTTATGCAGCGCATATTTTAAAATATAAATATGGAATGAATCCTTTAACAGTAACTTGGGCTCCACATTTGTATACTGATATAGGGTTTAAAAATTTTACTAATTGGATACATGTAGGTGGTTTTGATAATATTTTATTTACGCCAAATGGAAAACTTCACAGACACTTAACTAGACTAGCTTTTTTAAATTTATTACATCCTTTTCAGCCATTTATAATTGGACAAAAAAATATTGGCCCCAGGATTGCTTCAAAATTTAATATATCTTTAATAATTTATGGAGAAAATACTTCAGAATATGGCTCATCAATTGAGGAAAATTTTAATCCCATAATGGAGCAAAAGTATTTTACAAATTCAAGGAGTAATCTTTTTTTTGGAAAAAAAAATGTTAAGGAAATTATAAATGATACAAATTTTAAAATAGGAGATTTCGAACCATATTTTCCTCTTGAAGAAAATGAAGTTAAAAATAAAAATATTAATGTTTTTTATTTAGGTTATTTTCATAAATGGGATCCACAGGAAATGTTTTATTATGCAACAGAAAATACTGGATTCAAATCTAACACAGAGAGAACAGAAGGAACTTACTCTAAATACTCTAGTATTGATGATAAGATAGATAATTTACATTACTATACAACTTATATTAAATTTGGTGTTGGTAGAACATCTTACGATTCTTCTCAGGAAATAAGAAATGATAAAATAACAAGAGAAGAGGGCATAAATTTAGTTAAAAAATATGACCATGAGTTTCCAAATAAATATTTTAAAGAATACCTTAATTACTTAGACATCAACGAAGAAAAGTTTTTTGAGACTATAGATAACTTTAGATCACCTCATTTATGGGAAAAAATTAAAAGTGAATGGGTATTAAAAAATAAATTGTAAAATTAATTATTATACCTATTTTTACTTTTTTTAAAAAAAAAATTATTTTTATTAGTTTCTAAAACTTTTTTAATTACTCTCTTATCAACTATTTTTATATTATTAAGGTTTTTAAGGAGATCATGGAATTGTTTTTTTGTTCTAACCCCAAATATTATTTTATCAAACATTTTAAAACTGAATATAAAGTCCATAGCAAACTTTTCTATTTTATCGCTTGTCATACCTTCTAAAATTGTTTTTTGTTTGAAAATATTTTTTAATCTTTCATCCCTTAACCAAGAAAATCTATGGTCTTTTTTGGAATAAGTTGAGCTATATTTGAAATTTGAGGTTAATATACCGTTTGCAAATGGCGATCTAGCAGCTAAGCAATTTTTAAACTTTTTCATTTTATAATATGAGTCTACTCTAAGTAAATTGAATTCATCTTGAATAAAATCAAATTGATTAAGTACTTCCATTGGAAAATAATGATTTCTAGCTAATGAGATACCTGAATATTTTATAAGCTTTTTTTTCTTATATTCTTCCAATAAATAAATAATTTTATCCCACTTTTTTATTTCACGTCTTGGATTGTGTAACTGTATAGTGTTAATTTTATCAAATTTTTCGATCGCAAAATCTATTCCTTCTAAAAGTCCATCTTTTTCAAATGTTTTCTTTAATTTTTTATTCCATCCACATTTTGTATCAATAAGAATATTTTTATTCTTCTTTCTGTATTCTGCTAAGATTTTTTCTCCTTTTCCATATGTGGGAGATGTATCAAATTGAAAAAAATTATTTTTAAGTGCTAAATTTATAATTTCTTCAACTTCTTTATTAGATACTGTTTTATATTGTCCACTCCAAGACCAGGAGCCCAAAATAATTTTTTTTTTTATGTTACTAGCTGACATCATTTCTAACCAAAGTCACAAATTGTTTTTTATAATAGTCAAGCTTACTAATTGGCAGAGTATCATCTGCTTTACTTTTAGATCTTAATGCAGAGTCAACATCTGCCTCATATTCATCAAATAACCCAAGTTCATTTCCTTTTTTTTGCGATTTAGTTCCATAATAAGGCGAATAGTAAGCAACTGTAATATTGTCTGGGTTTAAAATTTTATTAAATTCAATTGTCTTTAAAATAGATTTTTCATCCTGATTTGGTAAACCTATAATATTATATGCTGTCCTTTTAATATTATTCTTTTTTAATAGTTGAAAAGCATTAATTGTTTTGGCTTGATCAGCAAATCTATTTAGCTCATCTTCTCTAAAACTGCTATCAGATAATTCTACCCCCATACCAACTCCATCTACTTTTAATTTTTTTAATAACTCAATTGATTTTTCATTAATTCCCTCAGGTCTAGTTTCAATATAAATCTTAATACTCAAATTACTTTCATCAATTAAATCAGCTAATTCTAATAAAACATTTCGGTCATTTGTAAGAAAGTTGGTATCTTGACATCTGACTAACTTAACTTCTTTTTCTTTATTTAGATATTTTAATTCAGTGAATATTATTTTTGCACTTTTATGCCTTAAGTATGATTTAAAATTTTTAATTGCCCCAGTTTTAGAGGAAAAATCTTCAAAACCATAATATTTTTGTATAATTGTTTCTACGCAGTAATTACATGAATAAATACATCCTCTAGACATTTCATAGTCAACAGCTTTTATAACCTGCCCATTATATGGTCTATTTAAAACTTGCTTATCAAAGATATCATAATCATAAGGGGATAATTGATCTAGATTATCTATAATTTTTTGTTTTTTATTTTGAAAAAAATTCTTATCTTTTACGTAAGATATTCCATCTACATGATTGAAATCAAACGTACTATTTTTAAGTTCTTTTTGATTATCAAAATTATTTAATAATTCAAGTAGTACTAATTCTGACTCTCCTCCAATTAAATAATTAATTTTGGACATTTTGTTCAAGATGATTTCTGTGGCCGATGTTGCTTGTAATCCTCCTGATATTAATATTGATTCTTGTGTATCTAAATTTTTAAGTAAATCATATCCATTTTGTATATTAACATATTCACCTTCTCCATGAATATGGGAGGATATTGCAGACCAAAAAATAAAATCAGGATTAAATTCATAAATTTTTTTTTGAAGATCTTCTAAAATATTATTTGAATTAAATTTTAAAAATTCATCATAATTAGTTTTTTTATACATCTTGTTATCAGTTTGAAACTGCACTTCATTTAAAGACCAATTTGAATAAAATGTTGCATCAAATAACTCCACTTTATGATTATTTCTCTTTAATATACCAGAGTGACTAGCTATCCATATGTGGGTGATCCCTCTTCCCCATTTATTTGGGTTGATAAGTAAAATTTTTGCCATTTATTATATTTATAATTTATGAGTTTAGTAAAATTATTTTAAAGTTTATATACAGTGATAATCGTTATTAAGATATGCTATGAATTGTGAATTAACAAGATGAAAAACTAAGATTACAAATATTTATTTAATTTAATTCTATTTAATCTATCTAGAAATTAAACCTAATTTAAGATATTATAAAATATACGAAAACTAGATTAATTTTAGAAAACTTAGCATCAAAATTACATGATAGTAACAATCGTCATATAACACACCAAGAACTCTCCAATGAATTTAAAAATTTATATTCAGATATGAATTTTATTCATCAAGCTATCAAAGACCATATAATTAATCCTAATATTTTTAAGAATGCAAATAATCTTTTTTTTTATTTACACATTAGTGGCGATGTAATTATAGCTATCAATTTATTTCCACCAATTGCTGATAAAACTGAGAATATTACTCATGACAATATTCACCATCATGGTTGGAGATTGCTTACAACAGGAGTAATTTCGGGAGATGGATACGATACTATAACATTTTGTAAAAATAGTCATAAGGATATCACCAACAGTGTTGTAAATCTAAAAGTTGAAGAGATTTACAGACATACAAAATTACAAACTAAATTTATTAACTCATATCAGCCTCATGTTGTTTTCCACCCTGCATCTACAACAGCCACTCTAGCTTTATGGAGTTCTGAAAAACCTTTATTAAATCAAAAAATCAAAAAATCAAAAAATATTTAAAAAATTTTTCATTAGTAAGTAAAGTTTTATCTAAAGTTGCTAGAATTTCTAAATTAGATAAGTCTCTAGGTTTGAACTCTACTAAAGGTATCTATTTTCATCCAGAAAATGACAAAATAATTGAAACTAAAAACTATTCCAAGCCTATTGATGGCACTAGAGATGAAATATTACATTGTATGTTTAGATTTTTTCAGCAAATTAATTTAAATGATACTGAATTTTTTAATAAGATTAAAAAAAATTCTTTACCTAAAACTCAAAAATTATGTGAAATGTTAATGTCTAACGAGCCAATACCTGACTATGGAATTAAAGGCAATATACGTCGTAGATTTTCAAAATCAGAAATTTTAAAATCCTTAAGTTGAAATAGTTAATTAATATTATTCTTAAATTCTATTGAATTTTCTTTAGATATAAGAGCATTTCTTCTGCATTTCCAACTTTGTCAATACTACCATTCTTTAATGAAATAATCTTATCCATATTTTTTAAATTTGAAAGTTTATGACTAATACAAATTAATGTTTTGTCTTTTTTTAATCCAATTATAGATTTAATTATCTCTTCCTCATTTTTTGTATCTAGAGAACTTGTCGCTTCATCAAAAAGTATAATTTGTGGATCTTTATATAAAGCTCTTGCTATTCCAATTCGCTGTCTCTGGCCACCTGAAAGTCTGATGCCTCTCTCACCCACTTCTGTGTCTATTTTATTTGGTAATTCGTTAATATACTCTTCACAATTTGAAAACTTAACTGCTTTATTTAACCTGTCCATATCAATTTTTTTTTCATCATACTCAACTGCAATATTAGTTTTTATACTACCATCCAATATAAAAACTTCTTGCGGAACATAGCCAAGCATTTCCCTCCATTGTGATGCGCACTCTTTTATATCAAGACCATCCAGGGTAATTGATCCTTTTTCAGGAGTATAAAGTCCCATAATCAAATCACCCAATGTTGTTTTTCCTGATCCTGAACTACCCACTATTCCTATAGCTTGACCAGTGTTAAAGCTTAAGTTTATATCTTTTAATACGTCTTTTTTTCCCTCATAGCTGAAGGATAAATTTTTAATATTTATAGTTTTATTAACATCATATAAAAAATTTTGATTTATATTTTTTTTAAGGTTCATATCAGTTGAATAACTTAAGCTAAGCTCATCACAAATTAGATCAAATGAAGATTTAAAAAACCTAATACTCATTATGCCTGATGAGATCTGCGCATAGGATGGAATCAATCTTACAAGAGAGACTCCATAAAGAGTTAAAATTGGCAAAATCTCATTTTTGGAGTTTTTAAATAAGAAATTTACAATTAATAAACAAATTAAAACAGCCAAAATTTCAAATGTCAGTCTAGGAACCTTATTTATTATGCCTAAAAATACATTTTGATATTCTGTGATATAAAGATGTTTTTTAAAATAATTATAAAAAATATTTCTTTTATTTAATAAAGTAATTTCTTTAATAAAACCAAGAGATTGTTGAATAGTAAAAATTAATCTATCTCTAGATTTAAAAAACTTCTCTCCACTCGTACTTACTTTTTTTTTTAATAATTGATAAAATAAAAATAAAAAAAATAAAAAAAATAAAGAAACAAATGAAAAGCTTAGAGGAGAATTAATTAAAAGCAAAAAACAAATTAAAGTAAAAATAATCACTTCTCTTAAAAGAAAAAGCACTGTTGATATAAAAGATACAGAGATATTAATTTCATTTGAAATATTTTTAATTAAGGCTGATGAGTTTCTATTTAAATGAAACGAAAAATCACTAAATAAATAATTTTTATAAATTTTTGATGAATTTGTAATTATAACTTTATATGAAAAATAACTTTGTAGATAATGAACAAGCATTAAAAATAAATTTTTAAACAAAAATAAAGATAAAACGAAGATTGACATATACAACAGAAGATCATCCTGATTTATTTGAGTAATAAAATTTAATGAAGATATATTTAATTTAACTAGATAATTATTTAATAATTCAAAATCTAAAACAGCAGAAATAAATATTGGTATCATACCTATTCCAATAATTTCTAAAAATGCTGAAAAAACCATTAAAAATATTAAACCGTAAAAAGCTGATCTTTGTTTTACGGATAGGAAAACATTTAATTTTTTAATTATTCTAAACATAGAAACAGTATAATTTTAAAATATGTTAAAATTTATAATTTTTTTAATTGATATTATTCTTTGAAATAATATTATAAGGTTGTAATAGTTTAGTTTACTCATAAAGTGAATTAAAATATTATAATAATAAAAAAAAAATCATATATGTCTGTGCTGCCAAATAATGAAAAAAAAATTGAATTTCTAAATAATTATTTCAATACATTTAGAAAATTAGTTTCTCCAGATATAGAAACTTTTAATAAATTAATCAAAACATCCGAATTAATGATTAAAAATAGCAAAAAAAATAAAAAAATTATAATAGCTGGTAATGGTGGCAGTGCTGCAATATCAAGTCATTTTAGTGTTGATTTGACAAAAAATGCAAAAGTGAAATGTATCAATTTTAACGAAGCAGATTTAATTACATGTTTTTCAAATGATTTTGGCTATGATAAATGGCTAATGAATGCGATTAAATTTTATGGAGAAAGAAATGACTTATTATTTTTAATTTCAGCAAGTGGTAAATCAAAAAATATTATAAATGCTGCAAAAAATGCAAAAAAGTTTGGAATAAAAAAAATAGTAACCTTCACTGGATTTAATAAAAATAACCCCGTAAAATCTTATGGAGATATAAATTTTTGGGTAGATTCTAAATCATATAATATAATTGAAAATTACCATCAGTTTTTACTCTTGGCATTAGTTGATCTAATAATTGGCAAATCAGAATATAAATCAAACTAAAATTTTTTTAAATTGACCAAGTTATCTAATTTATAATAGATTTAATTAAGGTTGATTTATGAAATTAATTAAAGACATTAACTATGAACGTATTAAGTGAACGAATAAAACCATTAGTTAATTTAAAAAGTCATAAATTATTAGACACTTGGTCTGTAACATCTCAATATAATCTGAATTTTTTAAAAAAATACAAATTAGATAATAATTTCCTAATTAACTCAGATATAAAAGGGTTGTGCCCTATTGATAGCTACCCAAACACATCATTTATAAATAAAAATAATATTAAATTAATAAAACAATACGAAAAATTTTTAGTAACAAAGCCACATCAGTCAATTTATATTTTTAAAACAAAAGTTAGTGCCGCAAGTGTTATAAATTTTAGAAACTATGAAAAAATTAAAAATGAAATTAATAAAAATAGCAAAATTTTAGAAATTGGAGCTGGTATTGGGATATTAGCATCTATTATTACAAGTTTTGAAAAAAATATAACTTATTATATCTGTGATTTAAAGAGTACACTTAATTTAGTATATATTTTTTTAAAAAAAAATTTTCCAGACATAAAAGTTAATTTTTATGCACATGATCAAAAAATATACAAAAAATCAAATATCATTTTAATTAATAATAATGATATTAATAAATTAAAAGAAAATTTTGATATAATTATAAATATTGATTCATTTGGTGAAATGGACAAATTAGATGTGGATCTATATTTTAATTATGCGTCTAAAAACTTAAAAAAAAATGGCACTTTTTATGTGAATAATACACATGGACATGCAAATGACAGTTATAATACACCATTAGATTACCCAATTAAAAAATTATTTGATATTACAAAATATAGTTTTGAAAATCCAACTGCAAGAGATAATCCCTGTAAGTATATAATATTACAACTTAAATTAAAAAATGACAAACCTATTCATAAAATACAAAAAATAAGAAAAGAATACAATTCAATATATTTGAATGAAAAGAAAAATTTTTTTTATAAAGATTTTTTAAATATAAAAAAATTACTTAAAAAAAAAGATATTTACTCAAAAGATTTTTCAAAATATATAAAACTAATTTATTATTCAAAACTTTATAATATTAAAATTAAAAATAAATTTGATAAAAATAATTTATATCAATCAATGCTTTATTATTTTTATGATGAAAAAATATTTTCTTCAATATACCATAAAATATCAGATCAATTTTTTAGAAATAAGTGTTTTTTAACTAAGTTGAAAATTTTTTATATACTAGGAAAAGAAGGTGCATTAACTAGTAAAGAAATAAATTTTTTACACCTAAACTCAAAAAACAACTTATACAAAAAATATTTTTTATTAAGTTTACTTTATTTAGGTCTTTTTGAAAAATTTATTATTTATTCAAAAAAGTATAGATTAGATAATGATTTATTTTTTGAATTAATTAATACTTTTAATTATTCAAAGTTGTCTACCGTTAATAACTTTGCAAATAATTTTAAAACTAAATTAAAAAAAATTGAACCAAAGAATTTGAATAATTTAGTAATGTCTTTAAAGTTAAAAAAAATAACTTTTAATCAATTAAAAATTTATATGAATAAATATCATAATAACTATTATTCCTTTGGTTATTTACTTAAGAATACATTATTTTTAATAAATAATAATGAAAAACTTTATTTTATAAAAAAATCTCTAAAAATGCGAAGTAATAATTTACAAAATATAAATTTTTTATATGAAGTTTTATTCTTTTCTCAAATGTTTAAGGAAGCGAATAAACTTTACAAAAAATTTAATTTAAAAAATTACTTTTTTTATAGTCATCTAAAACATTTATTTATGAAAAATTCTATAAAAAATAAATTGAATTTAGATAATATTTTTGATGAAAGTACCTTAATGATAAATAATGGAACAACAAACTTCATGCCTTTTTATAATACTGGAAACAATAATATAATAATTTCTAACAACTAAAAATTATATTTTTTGTATTAATTAGATATATAAAAAACTTCTATAATACATTTTGGCAAAGTGTTTTAAATTACAACTAGTCATTTAATAAATAATTATTTTTTTTTAAGAAACTTAGACTAATATTGGAATTCATCATTTCATAATTAAAAGCTTCATCTTTTAAGTATTTTTTACATATATTAATAAACTTTCCTTTAAGTAGTTCATCTTCTATAGAATCTTTTGTGTCATTCTCTATTTTAGAAATCATTTCTAAAATTATACTTTGAATATCCTCAGAACTATTTTCTACTAAAGTAATATTTTTTTTATAATAGCTTGCAGAATTAGTAATTTTTTCATTTAAATTTAAATTAAATATTTCTTTTAAAGTTAAAAATTTTTTTTTATTGTTATCAAAGTGTAATTTGATTGAAAATAATGGATCACTTTTATTTGTGATTGGAACAATTAATGGAACAGCATTTACGTAAATATGTTTTTTTCTAAAAGTTAAACTTGTTAAAGCATCCCAACCAGTTCCAGTTGAAATTGAAAATTCACATCTATTTGCTAGATAGACATCTAAAAAATCTGATCTATATAATGAAGAATACTCAATAAATCTTTCATTATTTATATTTAATAAATCTTCCTTTACTGCCCCCATTCTAAATACAAAATAACCTTTCTTTGTAGCAAGATTTATTCCTTCAATAAAATTTTCTATATTAGCATTCCTATATGAATGATAATCATAATTAGTTAATGGTAAATTTTTATTTAAGTACTTATCGTTTCTTACTAGTAAGCAAATAATCTTATCATTTTTTTTTATGCCTATATTTTTAAGAAAATTGTCACCTTTAATAATCATTTCATTAGGCATAAAAATTTGGATATTTTTTGAATTGTATTTTTCATTGTTATGAAAATCCTTATGATCTAATATAAATTTTTTAAAATAATTTATTCTTTTTGATATTAATTTTATTAATTTAAAAACTGGAAACAACTTTTTTCCCTTAAATACAAGAATTTTTCTTTTTATTAATTCAACATAAGTCTTATTAGAAACTATGTGTGTAAGAATAAAAATATCTAAATATTTTTTGTCTTTTTTTAAATTTTTATAATTTAGATAATCTTCTACAAGAAATACTAATTCTCCAATTCTTTCAGAAGATAAAAGATATAATCTAATATGAATAAATGGACTCAAAACTACTATTAAAAAAAATAAAAATGGGGATATCAAATAAAATAAAAATTTAATCATTTTTTAAATATAATTACTTTTTTAAAAGAAAAAATTTAAATATTTGAATCAAGCTAATTTAATTTTTTTCAAAAAATCTTTTTTTCTTTTGGATAAAATTCTTGCAGGGGTTCCCCAGTATATATGCCAAGGTTTTAATTTTATTGCTGAAAAAGAAAGTGGTGCTAATGTAGACCCTTCTCCAAATACAGTATTAGGTATAACAACACTGTTTGTACCAATTAGACAATATTTTTCTAAAATTATTTCCTTTGCTTTTCCTGTTTTTTTTGAACTTTTATTAAAACATGAATAAAAATCATTTCCTGAATAATCATCAGTATGTGTAAAAATTTTAACCCCAGATGAAACTCCACTAAAATCTTTTAATACAATTTTTTTTGCACCAGCGTGTATTAAAGCATGCGATCCAATATGAATATAATTTCCTATTTTTACCTTCTGAGGATTAACTATAGTTGTAAATGAGTCAATTCTTACATTGTTGCTTAAAACTAAATTTTTAGGATGAGTTATAATTACAGTTGAATGAATTTTACAATTTTTTCCACATTTAATTCCTAATTTTTTTAATTCTTTTGCTTCATGAAAAAAGTTAGGTGACATAGTGCATTAATTATTTAATCAAATGATATATACTCATGCTTTTTTGAGTCAATCATTCTATTATTATTTTTTAATTTTGAAGCACCAATTATACCAAAATTATATGCAAAACGAATATCCTTTGACTCATTCTTACCATTTCCATGAACTAATAGAGCTGAAAATGATACAAACTGATTTTCTTTAGTATTAAATTTTTGCTCTTTTTTTAAATTAATACCTGATAATATTTTTTTAGGTGCATAGACAAATCCTAGTTTATGTTCTGATGAAAACTTTTTTATAGGATTAATTTTTTCAATGTATTTACGTCTTTTAATTTTATTGTCAGGTATTAAATGTGATTTTGGAATATATTTCAAAGCATTTTTTTTTTTAACATTAAGGATTGGTATCCATACATTTATCGCATAATTTATAAATTTCCGAGTGCTATAGAATGTTTCTCTATGCCAATCTAAATTTTCTTTAATGTTAGTCGTTTTTAAAGGTCTAACTGCCCTTAAATAACCTCCTGAAGAATACAATATTTCATCATTATCCACTAATCGTTTAAAAAAAGATTTTTCAGATTTATGAAATTTTTTCATTATGTTAAGTTTATCTATCTCTTTCTGACACTTTAATGCGATTTTACTAAAATCACTTCTACTTAATTTTTGATAATAATCAGATGATCTGTAGAAATGTTTTTTAACAATTGATTTTAATTTTTTTAAAATATTTTTATCTTTTATTTTTTTGATGACAAAACCATTTTTTTTGAAATTTAAATTCATCGTCTTTTAATTAAAATTTGATTCTAAAGTTTGTGTATTCAAAATTTTTCTTTTATCATTTTTATTAAAAAAATTTCTTGCATGCATAAATCTTTTATTATCAATCATTAGTAGATCAAATTTTTTCCACTTATGATAGTAAGTTAGTATTTCTGATTTTTCTTCAATTTCTTTTAATATTTTTTTTGGTATATTTTTATCAAAAATTGTTCCCCATTTATTGATTGATTTATCAATATATGGTTTTTTATGAAGCACATGATTTGAAAATGAAAGTTTTTTTAAAACATTATCATCATTTGCTGCAAATCGCACTTGCGTTATATTTAAAATTCCAGTTTTATAATCAATAATTGCATCATAAGCACCCTGTTTATTCAACATCCATTTTTTCTTCTTACCATTTTTTTTTGCCTCTAAAGCTGGAATTTTAAGTTTATACTTTAGTGGATTTGATAAAAAAAACTCCTTTGTTGTTTCTGAAAGACTTTCCCATAATTTTATACCATCGCATATAGTAGTTTCCCCATTTTTTTTTGCTGGTTCTTCACAAAAAAACCAGACTATCTCAGGCCAAGATGGTGAAAAGCTTGCTTCTGAATGTAGACTCATTTTTTTATAACCAGCATCTACATGTCTTATAAATTTTGAATATTTAGTTTTTTTTCTTCTACTTATATCGTTTGTATCTGTTGCATAATTTTTTGTAAAAATGTCTGTAAACTTTTTATAATTTTCAGCTGTAAATTTAAAATTTCTAAATAAAATACATCCATTTTTTTTAAATAAGCTAATTACTTTCGATTTATTGATTTTTAATGGAGTAATGCTTTTTTTAGATTTTAAAATAATGCCATTATCTAAAAATTTTGAACTTAAAGGTTTTTTTTCAATCACTTAATTAAAAATTGATCTTGTACTTTTCTAGTATTTCTTTGCCTTTTTTGAATGAACTAAAATCAACAATGTCATCCGTATCTATGCTTATATTAAATTCTTCTTCTAAACCAGAAATGAGTGTCATATGTCCGATCGAGTCCCATTCTGGAATTTCATTATATTCAATTGTATCTTTAAAATCTTTTTTTTCTATGGATAAACACTGAATAAATGTTTTTTTATATTTTTCTAAATTATTTTTCATTATAAAAATTGTTTTTTATACTAAATATAGATTTTATCTAGCAATATTTATATTAGATTTCCTAAATATTTTTTAATATTTTTTTTGCAATTTTTTCACTTGTTAAATTGTGTTTTTCTAAAAGAAATTTATAACTTCCTCCTTTACTGTATGTATCTTCTACGCCACAAAAAATTTGTTTTGGACTTGAAGACATCGTTGATTTATATTCAGAGACAGCACTTCCTAGGCCTCCTATTATGTTATGTTCTTCAACTGTTACAATCAATTTAGTCTCGCAGGCTTTTTTTATAACTTCCTTATCTAGAGGCTTAATTGTGTGCATATTTACTACAGCACATGATAAATTTTTTTTTTCTAAAATTTTTGCTGCTTCTATGCCATGATACACACTTGCACCTGATGCAAATATAGTAACATCTTTACCTTCTCTAAGTGTTATTGCTTTACCAATTTTATATTCATAATCCTGATTATATATAATTGGATTATTCGAAGAGCCTGTTAATCTAATGTAAGATGGTCCATTCAATTTCATAGCTGCGTTTAATGCTTTTACAGTTTCTAAAGAGTCAGCAGGAGAAATAATGGTAATTCCAGGTATTGACCTAATAACACCAATATCCTCTATACAACAATGAGTATATCCTAAAGCACCTAACACGAGACCACTTGCTATTCCAACCATACAAACTTTCTGCCCCATATAACCTAAGTTTACTTTTATTTGTTCGCAACATCTCATTGTTTGAAAAGGAGCAAAAGTAGTAGTGATTACGTTATAATTTTCACTTGCCAGTCCTGCTGCAATACCAATCATGTTTTGCTCAGCTATTCCAAGGTCTAAATATTTTTCAGGAAAGGTTTTTCTAAATCTATCTAGTCCTGCTGATGTAGAAACATCACAAGTTAGCACCATAAGATTATCTAATTCTTTAGCTAGTTCTAAAGCTGCAATACCTAAAGTAGCACGGGCTCCAATTGTTGACCAAATCTTAATATTTTTTTCATTAATATCTATCATTAAAGACTGTTTTTTTTAAGTTCCTTTATACCTTGGTCGTAAAGTTTTCTACTTAAAATAGAGTGATGCCATTGATTATTATTTTCTGAAAATGAAAAACCTTTTCCCTTAATTGTTTTTGCTATTAGTGCTTTTGGTTTTTTTATTTTTTTGCCTTCTTCAAAAAAGTTTAAAAGTTTTTCCACATTGTGACCATCTACTTCTGCTGTGCTCCATCCAAAACTTGACCATTTTCTTTTTAAATTACTAAGATCCATAATCTCTTTATTTGCACCTGTTTGTTGAAAATTATTTCTATCAATCACAACAAACAGATTATCAAGATTAAAATTTGGGGCTGCCATAGCTGCTTCCCAAACAGACCCCTCATTACATTCACCGTCCCCTAAAATTACATATACGTTAAATTTTTTTTTTCTTTTTTTTGCTGCGATTGCAACTCCAATACCTAAAGATAAACCCATACCTAAAGATCCATTAGAAAAATCTATTCCCAAATTTCTATTAATTACTGGATGTCCTAAAAGATTAGAATTATCCTTTTCAAAAGTTTTTAATTCTTCTTTTGATATATATCCTAGTTCAGATAAAGCTGCATAATAAGCTAAGCAGGCATGACCCTTACTTAGTATAAACCTATCTCTATCATCCCACTTTGGATCATTTTTATCGATTTTCATTACATGTGAAAATAATGTTGAAATAATTTCAATAATAGAAAGAGCTCCTCCAAAATGAGAGCTATCAGCTCCTGCTGATAAAGCCATTTCAAGGATATTTTTTCTAGTTTTTAAAGCAAAATTATTAATCTTTTCTATTTTTTTTTTATTTCTATTCATTACATCCCACCATCAACTCTAATAGTTTGTCCTGTTAAATAAGTTGAAAGATCAGATGATAAAAAAAGAACTACATTGGCAATTTCTTCTGGCTTGGCAATTCTTTGAAGTGAAACTCTTCTTAACATATCCTCAATTATTTCTTTAGATGTATTGTTGTTCATCATATCTGTATCTGTAAGTCCTGGTGCAATCGTATTAACTCTAATATTATAGGGACCAAGTTCTCTTGATAGTGCTTTAGATTGCATTATTATAGATGCTTTAGAGGAAGAATAAGCACCCCTACCTGCATCACCATCAATACCAGAAGTTGAAGAAATATTTACTACACTCCCTTTCTTATTTTTTATCATTGCTTTTAAAATATATTGTGTAAATAAAGTTTGAGCAAAAAAATTTATTTCGAATATTTCTCTTAATTTTTTTAATGAAGTCATTTGAAAGATTGAGGTATGAATTATACCAGCATTATTAACCAAAGCATCTATTGGTACTTTTGATAAAATTATTTCATTGGCTGCATTTTTAACTTCATTTTCTTTACTTAAATCTAGCTGAATAGTAGTAATTTTATTTTTTGCTTTCTCTTCTATTTTTTTTGCTAATGTCTTAAATTTATCATCATTTTTTCTTACACATGCAAAAATGTTTGCACCATTGTATGAGAGAGTTTCTAATATTTTTTTCCCAATACCTCTGTTACAGCCAGTTAAAACTATTGTTTTATTCTTTAGTAACATTTTGAACAAAATCTTCTTTTTGAAAAATATCTTGAGCTAGGGCGGGTTTAAATATTGACTGCCCAGTTTTTGTCATGAATTTACTAATAAAAGATTTGTCTTCTCCAGCTAGACAAAGGTCACTATGACTTGAAAAATGCTTAATACTAAATCCAAATTTTACAATTTCTTTTAAACTTTGTTTAAATATATTTCCTATCTTGATATGAACGTATGGACAAACAAGCACATCTCCAATTGGAGTAACATAAAGTCTATTTACAGTAGTACACCCTAAAATCTTTTCATGATTTTTATCGAATGGATTCCAAACATTCCTTACAAGGTTTTTGTATTCTTTTCTAATTTTTCTTAAATATTCTCTATCTTCATCATTACATATAATGCCTTCTGCATTTTGCCACATTCCAGAAGGAACAGCAACATTAAGAAGTGTTTTATATTTTTTGTCTTTTGAATAATCCAGTAATTGTTTAAAATGTTCAGTATTTGCATTATACCTTCCTACAGTAATATTTAGATATGGATCCATGCCAGCTTTTCTTACATGCTCGAGGCCTTCCATTGCTCTTCTCCAGGAATCTTTTCTACCTCTAATTTCATCATGAATTTTTTCATCCATACTATCAATGCTTACAGAAACTCTACTTACTTTATATTCGGCTAGCTTTTTTGCCATTGCCTCATCTAAATAATATCCATTGGTAGTTAAGTACATATAAAATCTTTCAGGCTTTATAGCTTCAAGCACTTGAAACAATTTATCTGGCTGAAGAAGTAATTCTCCACCCTGTAAGTCAAATTCAAAGTACCCTAGTTCATCTGCTTCATCAGCTAATCTTTTAATAGCTCCTATATCTAAATACTCTTTAACATGATCTCCTTTAGGTGAATTTGTAAAACAGTATTTGCATCTTAAATTACAAGCATTGTTAAAGTTTAAGTCGATACCTCTAGTTTTCGTACCAACTTTTCCATCATTTTTATTTACATAATCATAAAAATCTTTTAATTTTTTTACTAATCTAGGTTTTTTTAATAAAGATGAGGCTATAGGCATTTTTTTTAAGTATTTGTTTTAATTTTATATTTATCTAATTCCTCCGGTAATATCAGGTTAAACTCGGCTTTACAAACAATATCATTTTTGATGTGCCCAGTGCCTTCACATACAGCTATCCCTCTCTTAAAACTCTTAATATTTGTTTTCAGATATAGTCTTGATGAAGGAATTATTTTTTTTAAAAATCTTAATTTATTTGCAGAACTTAAATAAACAACTTTTCCTTTATTGCCTGGTAAAGTTAATATTGATAACGCACACATTTGTACCATAGCCTCAATTTGAAGCATACCTGGCATATTTGGATCATTGGGCCAGTGTACTTTAAAAAACCATTCATCATTTTTTAGATCTTTATAACCTATTGCACTTTTTCCAGGAATTACTTCATCTGCATGATCTATCATTAAATAAGGCTCTCTATTTTGCTGATAAGCCTTAATACCATTAATATCTAACTCCAAAATTTTCATTTAATTTCAATAATTCTAGATAATGTTCTTGGCATATCAAATCCGTCCCAATGAATACCCATGTCTAAAGATTGGCCAATTGGTACTATTCGATCTAGACCCAATAGGTTATTTTTTTTTATAAATTTAATCAATTCAGATTTTTTAACTCCAAAGTAAGTCAGTGTTTGATATTTATTATTAATTATTTTTGCAATTTCATTTATATCTTTAGACTCATATTCGTAAAAAAAACCATTTTTTCCTCTATTTAAATGATTATTACTATTTAGGTTTTTAAGAGCTACTCTATAAATTTGATTACCATGTCTTTGGACTGATTTAATATTTTTTAAATTTAAAATATCTTCAATTGATTTTGTATACTTATCAATTGCAATAATATTCTCTAAAAAATAATTTTTTTTTACAAAAGTAAATAATACTTCCCAAAAAATTTGTTGTGCTTTTTTGTTATTAGATCCAACCCAAATAATTAAATGAGGTGATGAACATCCATTTTGATCCATAATATAGGTATCATTATAAAATTTTTTGACTAAAGATCTTAATTTAGCTGGATCTAGCTTGCATACTGAATTTGAATTCATCAAACAAAATGAGTATCTATCAGGAAAAGTAATGTCTACACATTTTGGAGATGTTATAATTTTTCTGATATTGTTGACTGATTGATCACCTCCCCAAATAATTCTTGCATTACAGATTGAAGAATAAAAAGAAGTTATAATATCTTGCTGATCATATCTAACAAATAAATTCGTATTATTAAATGATTTAAATTTTTTTGTTTTAAAAAGATAATTAATCAAATCACAAATTATTTTAACTTGTGGGAATGATTTTGATGGAACTCTAACTATATTTGAGTTTCCTGATAAAAGGCCAAAGGCAAAAGAATAGGCAAAATTAACAGGAATATTTGATGGACAAATATGAAAAATTAAACCTAATCCAACCCGGAACTCTGAATTGTTAATGTTTTTTTTAAAATTTTGAATATTTTTTTTTCTACACCAAAATGCAAAACTAATTATATCAGTATATTTTTTTGCTTTAGTACTTTTAAGAAGCAGTCTAGACAGTTCATCAAAAAACTCACAAGTTATATTTGCATAAGGAACTAAACTTTTAATTGAAATATTTTTTGTACCGGCTAAATAATTTATATTTTTAAAGTTCATTATATATTGCTGCAACCTCTTGTTTCAGCTTTTTCTACTCTACCTTTAATTAAAAATCTTTTTCCTAGTTTTGAGCAGGAGCACTTATTATTTTTAGCAATCATACCTATATCTTCAGTGATTATATTATGACCAGGATAGCTTGTGGGTAATAAGGAAATTAGTTGAACTAGTCCAAATTCACCATCAGGGATTACTTGAAAATTATTGTCTCTTATAATTATGTCTGAAAAAAAAGAAGTAATAAAATATCCACATTTATTACATTCTAAAAAAATTGAACCAGTTTGTTCAACCATACCATAGTAATTATGGACTTTTTTTAAATTAAAATTTTTTTTTAAAATATTTTTGAATTTCATATTAGAAATTTTTTTTTTTTCTAACTTTTTCCAGCCACCTCCGTGCAGTAATATTGCATTTTTAAAATCAAAAGAGTAATCAATTAATTTTAATTCCAAACAAATTTTTTTCCATATAATTGAAGTGAATCCAAATATTAAAAATTTTTGGTTTTTATATTTTTTATAAAAATCTATAATTGACTTAATATCTAAACTGGAATCCTCATTCAGAGCATAAGTTAAATTTCTTCCAAAAACAGAAAAGCCTAAAATTGCAGCTCCTCTAGCTGAGAGTGATTTACTATTATTTAAGATATTTTTATTATCAAATATTAGCATTGGTAATCTTTTATTACCAATAAATTTAGATGTTATTTTAGATAAAACTTTTAATTGGTTTTGTGAATTAAAAGTGTCTAGATGAATCTTGGAAAAATTATTTCCTGAAGTTCCTGATGATTTAAGTGTTTTAAAAATTGATTTTTTATCAATACTTTTTAATTCGTAATTCTTAAATAAACGAACCGGGATGAAAGGTAAGTTAATTAATGAATATTTTTTTTTAAGGTCAAAATTATGAAAATCTAAAATTTTTTTATATAGTTTAGATCGTCTATAATGATATTTTGTTAAATTATTTATAAAAAAAGTAAAATCATCTAATTTTTTCTCTTTAAATGCGTCTGAATTGATTAATTCTTTTAATTCTATCATTTTTTTAATTTTTTATATTCTATTTTACCTCTACTTGTTCTATTAATTTTTTCAATATATGAAAATTCGATGTAATTCTTATTTAAATTTATTAATTTAGAAGCATAGTTCATTAATTTTATTTGTTTTTTTTTGCTTGTAAAATATATAATAATTTTTTTATCATTGCCTCCGCATACACATTTAAATCCAACATTGTTCAGATTTTGTTCGATTTCATCTAAATTAATTCTATTACCAAAAATTTTTAAAAATCTTTTTTTTCTTCCAGTTATGTAATAAAAATTATCAGAATCTCTTTTTGCAATATCACCAGTAAATAATATTCCTTTATTTTCATCAACTTTTTTTAAATCAAGATAACTTGTGGCATACCCTAATGAAACATTTTTTCCTAAATAAACTAATTCACCACTAATATTTATTTTCGAAATATTTTTATTATTTCTATCAACTATTTTAAATTTACCATTTGGAATGGCTTTTCCTATGCAATTAATTTTATCTTTATTAAATCTTGAAGGTAAAAATGACATCCTTGGAGAAGCTTCTGTTTGACCATACATAGAGATAAACTGTATATTATTTTTTTCGCACACATCATTAATTTTTTGAAATATTTTATTGTCAAGTTTACCACCTGCTTGAGTTAAATATCTAAGTGAAGTTATGTTAAATTTGTGAAATTTTATTTTTTCTAAAAGTTCGTATGTATATGGAACGCCACCAAATGTTTTAACTTTATTATCTTTTAGTAATTTCCAAAAATTCTTTTCAATAATAGAATAATTATTTAATACTATTGAAGCGCCATTATATAAATGAGTGTTAAGCATGGATAATCCATAAGAATAACTTGGTTGCAATGTAGTAATTAATCTATCTGTATTTTTAATATTTAAATATTTTATAATTGACCTGGTGTTAGCAATTAAATTTTCATAGGATATTCTAACAAATTTATTTTTTCCTGAAGTTCCAGATGTAGTCAGAAGAATTGCTAATTCTTTATAATTTTTTTGTATTATATATTTATCAAATTCTCCTAACTCGTAATTAAAATAGTTTAATAATGTTTTACAACTATTTAACGTGTATGTATTTTTTTTTTTAAAAATATATTTTGGTTTATAGTCTTTGATTAATTGTTTTAAATTACTTAAATTTACATCTGGATCGATTAAAATTATTATAATTTTTTTTTTAATAAAACCTAAATATCCAATAATCCACTCATAATCATTTCTCCCTAATAAAAAAACAGTTGATCTTTTTTCAAGGTTCTTTGTCAATTTAACAGATTCTGAAATTAATTTTGAATATTTTATAAATCCTTGATCTGGTACAATTAATGCAATTTTGTTTGAGAATTTATGAATTTCTTTAAATAAGCTCATTTAAATAGTGGTTTAAATTTTATCTTTTTAAATAAGTAAGTTTTCATTTTTAGCCTCTTTGGCAAATGTTTAAATTTTGAATCTAATTTTATGGGTATTAAATATTTTGTATGTATGTTTTTATTAACAATTTTTTTAGCAAAAAGATATCTTGATGTGAATAAATTAGCTGGAAAATTAAAAGTTCCATTTAAATTATCTATATTTTTTATTATGGCTTTAAAACCATTAATAAAATCTCTTAAATTTAAATAATGAACCAATTGATTTGTAAATAAACTTAAATAGATATTTTTTTTAAGAGCTTCTTTTATTTCAAAATAAATTGTTTTATCTTTAGCATTTTTAGAATAAATTTTTGGATACCTTATAATTATATAATTTTTAAAATACTTTTTTATTTTTTTTTCTATTCTAATTTTACTCTTTCCATAGTTGTTAATAGCAAGCGGTTTAGAACTATCTGAAAAATACTTTTTATTGCCTGGGAAAACCATATCTGATGAAAAAAAAATTATTTTTGTTTTTTTATCAATTTTGGAAAAAAAATTATTTTCTAAATTTTCCTCGAAAAATTTTATCTTTTTTTTATTATTTTCATAAAAAGCTATTGAGCCAGGGTTAGAGAGTAAAATTACAGTATCAGTATTTTTTATTGTACGAATCCAATTAGGTAAAATTTTATAGCTGATTTTTTTTGTTATAATGGTATTATTTTTAATTGTACCTTTTTTCCCTGAGGTTGATATTTTAACAAACTTATTTTTTGAAATAATACTTTGTATTTTTTGACCTAGAAAGCCTTCGCTTCCAATTATATAATACATTTATTTATAAAAAATTTTTTCAACGATTCTAATATCCTCAAGTCCGTCGATTGAACTACACAATGTTTTATTCTTAAGTTTTGTTGAGGGCAACTTAATATAATCAACGAATGCCCTGGCTTGGTTTCTAAATGACCACCCCCAACCTATCCATGGTTTATATGAATTGCCTGTTTTATAGTCTTCCATTTTTATAGTTGCTGAAGAGTTTTTATATAATGGCGTAGGTAATTTTACTGTTACTTTGCCATTATCATAATTTAAAGTTATTTTTTCTATCCATTTTTTTGCAGATGAAAATTGGTTATTAAAAATTACATTAACATTATCTTTTGTTTTAAATATTAGTGAACCTTCACCTTTTTTAGAAATATTCTTATAGTCAATTTTTATTTTTCCAAATAAATATCTTATTAAATTTATATTATGACAGAATGTATTTAAATATTTGATAAATACCATTTTTTTGCTGTTAAGATTTTTATTTAATGAATTTTTTTTTCTATAGTCTTTATCTTTATGCTGAAAATATTCAAAAGGATTATTATAAGAATCACCTAAAAAACTTTCATAGTATACAGACTTTAAATTACCAAATTTTAATTTTTTTAGTATTTTCTTTAAATAGATTATTCCATTATCATTTCTCTTCATATAACCCACTATATACTTTGAATTTTTTTTTTTTGCTAAATTTGAAAGGGCACTTGCAGTTTTTAAATTTAATGCAGCTGGCTTTTCTGTAAGAAGAGGTATTTTTTTTTCAATTACCAATTTTGCAATCTTTGCTGTCATTTTTCTATGAACTGCAAGAACTACTCCATCCAGTTTTTCATTATCTAGCATTTTTTTGTAATCAGTATAAATATTTTTAATCTGATATTTTTTTGATACTTTACTCAGTAAGTCTTCTTCATGATCACATATTGAAACTATATCGACTCTCTTATCAGAACTAAAGCATGGTAAATGAACATTCTGAGAAACAAAACCGGCCCCAATTATTCCAATCCTAGTTTTTGTCATTTTGATTTAAACAAATTTTTTATAATTTTTATAATCTATTATTAATGGTTTTGGATAAATTGAAAGAAATTTTCCACCTGATTTAAGGTAATTAACATTTTTTTTTATAATTTTTTTAAGATGCAAATATGCTAAAACCACACACACATCAGGTTTTATTTTTAATAACATTTTTGTTGGGTAAACAAACAAACCATCTAATGGTGTATATTTGTTTCTTTTCAATTTATGATCATCAAAAATCATTTTTAAATACTTATTAATTCCAAAGTTTATTGCTAATGTTGGGCCACTTCTAGCCGCCCCATATCCTGCAATAGTTTTTTCTTTGTATTTATTTAAAATCTTGATTGAAGTTTTTTTCTGTTCATCAATATAATTTTGAAACTTAACAAGTTTAGTAAATTTAGTATCACCTGATAATCTTTCCTTAGTCATAATATCTTTAACATTTTTAGAAACTCTGAATTGATTTTTTTTTCCAACATAGCCAATAATTGAACCTTTTTGAATGTTTACTTTTTCAACATCAAATAAAGTTAAGTCAAACATTTTAAAAAAATTATTCAAAGTTGTCACTGAGTGATGATACATATGCTCATGAAAAAAAGTTCCTAGAATTTTATTTCTATAAATGTCAGTTAAATATTGACACTCAAAAATAAACACTCCCTTATCATCTAAAATCTCTGTGACACCCTTCATCATATCTCTTAAATGTTCAGAATGAGCAAATGTATTAAAACATGTTATTATTTTTGCTTTTTTATATTTCTTATTTATTTTCTTAGATAACTTATGGCTAAAATAATCTATTATTGTCTCTACTCCTTTTTTTTGCGCTAATATTGCAACCGTATCTGCTGGATCAATTCCTAATACTTTCATTTTTTTTTTTTTGAAGAAATTAAGTAAACTTCCATCATTACTTCCTATATCAACGACAAAATCATCTTTGTTCAATCTAAATCTTTTAATTATTTTTTTTGAGAACTGCTGAAAGTGTTCAATTATAAATTTTGTTTGGCCAGATAAATATGTAAAATCACCCCATAATAATTTTGGCTTCACAACTTCCATAGTTTGAATATTCTTACATTTACTACACCATCCAATTGATAAAGGAAATTTATTCCCTTTAAGTGCACTTTTCTTGCTTCTAGTATACTTTTCCCCTAATGGCATTTTTGCTAACTTAACACCAACTTTCATTGTAGGGTGCAAGCATAGACGACAGTGTTTTGTAAATTTATACATTTTAGTAAAATGTCCTATGTTTAATTGATTTTATTTTTTTTGATGTCCATTTATCTGAAACTGAATTAAAACACAAAATAAATTTTTCTAAGGCTATATCTAAATCTTTCTTTTTAACATTAATGGCGTTACAAAAGCATACTCTGTGCCATTTTGCACTGATTAAAAGGTTTAATTTATTTTTTGCAAAATCTGTTAAAGCAATACCAAATAAATGTTTATTTGTGCAATTATACTCCAAGCTATTTCTAAGCCCTCTTCCTCTAATATTTGAAAAGAATTCATGATTCTTTAACTCTTGATACAAGGTTTCTCTTAAATATTTACCATTTTTTTTTACATTATTTAAAAAAATATCGTTATGAATTATTTTTTGTACTGCCAATGCAGCAGCGACACCCACAGAATGACCTTGGTGGGTAGTAGAAAATTGTATGGAACTAAATTTTTTTTTAATTACTTCTTCTATCTCTTTTTTAGTTACTAAGGCACTAACAGGGAAATAACCAGCTGCCAATGTTTTTCCCATAAATATTATATCAGGTGTCACTTTATCCCAATCTATGCAATATATTTTTCCTGTAGTTCCAGTACCACACCACACTTCATCAATAATTAAGTGAACATTGTATCTATCACAAATTGCTCTTATTCCCTTCCAATAATTTTTTGTTGGTGGAACATCACCTATCAACCCACCCATCATAGTTTCTGCAACAAAACCAGACACATTTTTTGCTCCTAGTTGTAAAATTTTTATTTCAAGATCTTTTATGCTTCTATTTTCATATTCCTGCATAGTTTCATTTTTTTTCTGTCTTCGAAAGATATTATGTTCTGGTATCTTAGATCTAAATTTTGGGAAAAAGGGTTTATAAAAACTTAGATTTGGTCTATCACCTAAAGACATCGCATCAGAACCTGAGCCATGATACGATTGTTGTCTTGATATAAACCATTTTTTTTGTTCTCTTCCAATAGCACAATTATATTGATAACTAAGCTTCATTGCTGCTTCACAAGCCTCTCCTCCTGATCCTCCAACAAAAAAAACTCTATCAAGCTTATGCTCTGCTTTAGACAGCAAAAGTCTAGCTAATTTTTCTCTATTAGAATCTAAAAAATATTTATAATCAATATGAGGAATTTTTTTTATTTGTTTGTTTATTGCTAAATTTACTGTTGGGTTTGACCATCCTAAAATTGATGTTCCAGTTAAACCAGATGTCATATCAAAATATTTTTTTTTTTTAGTATGGAGATACATTCCAACACCTTTAATAATTTCTTCATTATTTGGTGTGTTAAAATTTCTTAGTAATTTATTATTATTTAATACTACCATAAATCTATACTTTATATTTATTCAAAATAAATAAACTCAAAATCACCACTAAAATTATTTTTTTTAAAAAGCCACTTCCATTCATCCGGATACAAAAAAGTCTCACAAGTTAGCGCCCAACATTGAAGATTGAATAATTCTTTTTCATTTTTATAACTTTCAACCATTATATATGCCTGTTTACCTACCCTCTGTATCTCTTCCAAAGATTTGACAATTTCAAAAATTTTTAGATTATGCAAACACCCTAGGGAAATAACTAAATCAAATTCTTTATCTTTATAAGGAAAAGTGTCTTGGGCCTTATGTAAAAATAGATTGGGTTTGACTGACTTATGAGAATTTTCAATTCCATAAATTGAAATATCAAAGCCTACAATATCTAATTCAGGTTCAATTTGAAGCATTTCATATATTAGAAAACCTTTTCCACAACCAACATCCAACACTTTAGACCCTGATTTCAAGTTGTAAGTGCTTATCAGATCTTGAGCAACCGGCTTCCACCTGCCAGGTATAAATTTATATCCTCCATAACCATATTTTCTATCGCCATCCCAATATTCTTGTTCGTATTTTTTTGCAACTTTACTGCATTCAATTTTTTCATTATTCATTCTCTCAATATAATTTCTTTTAGTTTTTTGATGTAAAGGATTAATAAAATTTCTAAGTATTTCCATAAAATTATATTTCTTGTAAGCAATTCGGCAATGTTTTTTTTAAAAGCCAAATATTTTCTACTATTTCTAAATCTTTTTGATTTTTTATTTTTATATTCTCAAGTGCAAAATAAAAAAATTTGTTTTTTTTTATCATCTTTTTAATAATTTTGTATCTTTTTTTATTATCTTCAGGAAGTTGAAATACACTATAAGCAACAATACCATCTAAACCTTTAAGTTCTTCAATAATTTGATCAAGAATTTTATGACACCTGGGCATCGAATATTCACTGGCACTTAAGTTATAAAGTAAATTATTTTTTTCACAAAAATCTCTAATAACTAAATTTTGAATATTTTGTGGGACTCTTTCTCCCATAAAAAATCTGCTAAAAATATATCCTCTTACTCTAATCATCTGTCTCTGGTAAATGATAATTCATTCCAATTTTTGATGCTGCTCTTAAAGTAATAGGTTTAAAAAACTCACCTATTTTTTTGTCTCCATACGGGCTGTAAATACTCTTAAATCTACAGTTCATAGACCATCTAGTTTGATTTTCTTTATTAATTATATTTCCATGAGGTAATGCTTGATTAAAAATTAAAACTTCTCCAAAATTAATTTTAATCCACTCAACATCATTTTTGATTGATTTATAAAAATCTAAACTATTTTTACCAATATATTTATAAAAATTCTTATGAATTTTTTTATACTTTTCAGGTTTTAGTAAATACATTGTTTTAGAGGAAAAACAGTTCACCAAAGGTATCCATACAACAACTTCAAAAGGTGAGTCTCCAGACCAAGTATCTGCGTGAACAGGTAATAAAGAGCTCTCATCTTTAGGTAGCTGAATACTTAAATTTACTCTTGATTGCATAGCAAGCTCATTACCAACTAATGTAAATAATAACTGTTTTGCACTATAGAAATAATTTTTTTTAAAATTTTTGTCATCATTTATATGTTTGATAATTTCTAGCCTAAAATTATTAAGGCTTTTGATCTTAACTTTTTTATGAATATTATTTAAAAAAAAATCAGAGTCTTCATTGCTAGGTATGTCAACATTTAGTATTTCAGATGATTTTTTTATAACTATATCTCTAATGTATTCCAAGTGAATTAAATTTTTCTGCTTTAGAATTACATAACCATCTTTTAAAAATTTCTTACTAAGTTCATTTTCTTCTTTTTCTAAGTATATACTCATTCTTTTATAAAATTTTTCATTTTTTTTGATAATTCCTTATAGCTCAATCCACTATACTCCAATAGATCTTGTTGAGTTCCATATTTATTTAAAAAATTGTCTTTTAAGGCCATTATTTTGATTTCTGATTTCTTAATATTGTTAGAAATTTCAGAAGAAAACTCTAAAATAGATGAACCAAAACCACCTGATTTGACATTTTCTTCAACAGTTATAATTTTTTTGGAATTTTTAATTATTCTATTTAATGTCAATTTATCTAATGGTTTAATTGTAGAAAAATGAACAACTCCACATTCTAGATTTTCAGTTTTTTTTAAAAAATCACAAGCTTTCAAGGCAATGTGGCTAGTTATACCTGTTGTTAAAAAGTAATAATCTTTAGCTTTTTTCAAATTGATTGCTTTACCAATTTTGGGTTTAAACTTTTGGGTAATCAGGTCTTCACCTCCCCTTGCAATTCTTACATATAAAGGTCCTTTTAAATTCATTGAATCAAGCATTAAATTTCTCATTTCATGCGCATCACAGGGTGATATTATTGTTAAATTTGGCAAGGTTCTCATAATAGAGATATCTTCAATAGCTTGGTGTGTTGGTCCTAATGGGGCATATACTAGCCCCCCTCCATTACCTATTAAAGTTACTGGTAAATTATGAAGACAAAGATCAATTACTACTTGCTCAAAACATCTTCTAGTAATAAATGTTGCTATTGTATTTACATAAGGTCTAAAATTTTCAAAAGCTAGCCCCGCTGCGATTCCTATAATTGACTGCTCTGCTACACCTTCCATTAAAAACCTATCTGGATATTTTTTTTTAAAAGAATCAAGAACACCGGGTCCTAAATCTGAGCCTATAAACAAAATTTTTTTATTTTTTTTTGCTAAATCATAAACTGTATTTAAACATGTTTGTCTCATAATTTATTTTCCCAAACATTCGTTTATGTTTTTAATTTCTTTTTCAGTAAAAAAATTTTTGTGATGCCAATATGGATTATTTTCTGCGAAAGGAAAGCCTTTGCCCTTTATAGTATGACAAATTAATGCTGTTGGTTTTTCTTTATTATTTTTAATTTTTTTAAAATATTTACTTAACTGATTAATGCAATGTCCATTAAGTTCAGACACCTTATATCCAAAACTTTCTAATTTTTTTTTTAAAGGTTCTAAGTCTAAAACTTCCTTTGTTTTTCCATAAGATTGAATTTTATTGTAATCAATAATAATATGAAGGTCATTTAATTTGTGTTTAGAAGCTATCATGGATGACTCCCAAAAAGATCCCTCATTTATTTCACCATCACCAACTATCACATAGGTCTTATTTTTTAATCTATTTAATTTTGCTCCGATTGCCATACCTACACCAATGGCAGGCCCATGCCCCAATGCACCAGTTGAAGCTTCTACACCTGGAATCTTACCAAATTCTGGGTGTCCACCAAGTATTGAATTAAATTTACTTGCTGATCTTAAAATCTTTTTACTGAAAAATTTTTTATCAGCTAATAAAGCATAAAGTGCCAAACATCCATGCCCCTTACTAAGGATTAACTTGTCTCTAAATTTATCGTGAGGGTATTTTGAATCATATTTTAAAAAGTTATCATAAAGGACTCTTAATATCTCTATTAAGGACATGGCCGAACCCATGTGCCCTCTTCCTCCTCCAAACAAACATTCTACAACCAACGATCTAAGATACAAAGATCTTTTATCTAATTTAATTTTTAACTCAGAGTTTTTTTTCATTATTTTAAGAATAAAAATTATTAATTAATTTACAAATATAAGTTATTTCAGTCTTTTTTAAATATTGATTAACAGGTAATGTTAAAATTTCTTTAGACTGTCTTTCAGTTTCTAAAAAAGATCCTACCTCGTGTCCCATGAATTTTGAAGCAGTTTGCAAATGTATAGGTATTGGATAATGTATTGCTGTTTCAACACCTTTTTTCTTCAAGTATTTCCTTAACTTATCTCTATCTTTAACCTGAATCACAAATGTATGATAAGTATTAAATTCTTCTTTTTTTTCCATCGGAAAATACACATTATCTAAATTTAAATTTCTTAAGTACAAATTTGCATTATTTCTTCTTATTGTGGTAATTTTTTTAAGTTTTTTTATTCTAAAATTTAAAACTGCTGCTTGTAAATTATCCATTCTAGACACATATCCAAAATTTTTTATATTATTTCTACTTTCTTCCATTCCATGTGATCTAAGGTTTTTTATTTTATCATAAATATTTTTATTATTTGTGGTCAAATAACCTGCATCTCCTAAAGCATTTAAATTTTTAAGTGGATGTGCTGAAAAACAACCAACATCTCCCCATCCCCCTGACATCTTATCTTTAAATTTTGACATTATTGATTGAGCACAGTCTTCAATAACAGGTATTTTATATTTTTTTGAAATACTCATAATTTTATCCATGGCACACATTCTTCCTGTAAGGTGTACTGGCATTATGGCTTTAGTTTTATTAGTAATTTTTTCTTCAATTTTATTTTCATCAATATTTTGGTCTTTTTTTACGTCAACAAATATAGGTTTTGCTCCCAAGTGGACAATTACAGCTGTTGATGCAATAAAAGAATTAGGTGGTGTTATTACCTCATCACCCTTTCTTACTCCTAGCAAATGAAGTGCAAGGGTTAGAGCATCTGTTCCACTATTTAATGAAATGCAATATTTTGTTTTACAAATTTTTGATATTTTCTTTTCAAATTTTTCAATTTCTGAACCACCCACCCAAGTTCCAGAACCAAGAGTTTGATCAATAACTTTTAATAATTGTTTTCTTTCGATTCTATATTGTGTTTGAGTGTTAACATAAGGAATTTTCATTTTTTTGAATAAAAATCATTAACACACTTAATTATATAATTCATTTGTTTTTTTGAGAGATGTTGGTCACAAGGAAAACTAATAATTGACTTAGCATGTCTATCAGTAACAGGAAAGTCTCCTTTTTTGTGTTTTAAAAATTTCATTGCTGGTTGTCTGTACATAGGAATAGGATAATGAATCTTGGCTTCAATTCCTTTTTTTAAACAATATTTTAAAAGCTGATCCCTATTTTTTGCAAAGACAATATATAGATGATAAACAATTTTATAATTTTTTAATCTAGGAGGTATTGATATCTCTTTAATCTGATCTAAACCTTTATCATAAAAATTTGCATTTTCTATTCTCTGGTTAGCAATTTTTTTTGCACTAGGTATGAGCCAATTACCCACAACTGCCTGCAAAGTATCTAGTCTAGAATTATATCCAGATAATTTTACATTATCACGATCTACCAACCCATGATTTCGTAATAGTTTAAGATGCTCATAATGCTTTTTATTGCTAGTAACTATAATTCCTCCATCAGACCAAACATTAATATTCTTTAAGGGATGGAGTGAAAATGCCCCAAAATTACTCCAAGTTCCTGAATTTTTTTTATTTATTGATGCTAAGATAGATTGACATGCATCCTCAACAATAGGAATTTTATATTTTTTTGCAATTTTGTTTAATTTAATCATATTAGTCATATAGCCTGTGAAATGAACTGGAACTATTGCTTTTGTTTTTTTGTTTATTTTTTTCTCTACTAAATTTACATCAAGACAAAAACTATCGTCACAATCAACAAATATTGGTTTTGCACCTAACTCACATATTGCACCTACAGTTGCTACAAAAGTATTTGCTGCTGTGATTACTTCATCACCTGGTTTTATTCCAATAACTTTTAAACTAAGTTTTATTGCATCAGTTCCTGAATTTACACCAACTGCATATTTTGTTCCTATAAGTTTCGCAAATTTCTTTTCAAATTTTGTTAGCTCTTTACCAAGAGTGAAATCTCCTGTTTTTACAAAATTTTTTAAATTACGCCAAAGACCCTCACAATTGGAAAATTGTTGACTTAAATATGAATATCTAACTTTCAATTTATTATTTTAAATTAATGTTGTTCATTCTTTTAATGTTAAAAAAAAATTCATCATTAAAAGTATTTGTTAATAATTTTTTTTCAAAGGCATTTTTTAAATCTAAAACAGCATCTTTTATAGTATATTTTGTTTTAAAACCTAAAACCTTTTCAATTTTTTCAGAGCTTACATGATAAGACCTATTATCATCTGATTTGGTATTTTTTATTTTTATATCACTACCAATCACTTCTTTGACATCATTGGCCAACTCATTAACTGATTGATTTTTAAAGCCTACATTAAAAATTTGTCCATTTATTTTTTTAGGTTCAGCTTTTAAAACTGCCAAATAAGAGTCAACCATATCATTAATATGCACATTTGGTCTAAGTTGATCTCCACCAAATACTTTAATTTCTCTATTGTGAAATGCATGGTTTGTAAGAATATTAACTACTAAGTCTAGCCTTTGTCTTTTTGAATAGCCACATACAGTCGATGGTCTTATAGTTGTTGTAATAAAATCTTCTGATTTGTAACTATTTAAAATTTTTTCACAGTCACCTTTAAATCTAGAATAATCTGTGAGAGGTTCAAGGCTCATGTCTTCTGTAACATTTTTCTCTTTTTTTATTCCATATACTGAAGATGAAGACGCATAAATAAATCTATTAACATTGCTTTTTACACTTAGTTTAACCATTGGTTCAAAGGCATCAAGATTAATAGATTTTCCAAGGGCAGGGTTTAATTCAAAGCTAGGATCATTAGATATACAGGCCAAATGTATTAAAGCATCGTGACCTGGAATAATTTTTTCTAACAAAACATTGTTTCTTATGTCGCCTTTTACTTTAGTTAATTTATCATGTTCTCCCAACACGTCTTCTCCATAAATCATTAAATCAAATACAGTTACTTCATAGCCTAACTCTAGCAATTTAGGTACAAGTAGTGAACCAACATAACCAGCACCCCCTGTAATAAAAATTTTTTTCATTATTTTACTATTTTAAATATTTAAACCAATTTTTTGTTACTTTTTTTATTTTTTGTTCTGTCCATATTGGTGCATCTTGCCAAAATTTTATTTGATTAATCAATTTTTGTACACCCTTTTCAATTTTTATTTTTGGTTTCCATTTTAATATAGATTGTATTTTGTCTATTTTGGCAAAAGTTACGTCAGGTTCACCAGGCCTTTTAGGTATATAAATTTTTTTTCCTCCAATTAATTTTGCTAAATAGTTTATACTAATAGATTTTCCACTACCTATATTAAAAATTTGTTTTTTCACATTAGATTTTGCAGATTTAATTATGGCTTCAACTACATCACTTACATATGTAAAGTCTCTTTTTTGATTTCCATTACCAACTATTGTAAGTGGTTTATTATTAATTTTTTGAGCTAAAAAAACACCCATTACGGCACCATATGTGCCGGATGTTCGAGATCTAGTTCCATAAATATTAAAACATCTCAAAGATATTACTGGAATTTTATAAACATCACCCCAATGCATAACTAACTCCTCACCAAGATATTTAGTTAATGCGTAGGGAAACTTTGTTTCAATTTTACTATCTTCACTTGTTGGATATTTTTTTGGAATCCCATAACAAGTAGATGAGGCAATATAAATAAATTTTTTTACTGTACCAGTTCTAGAACACTGTAAAACACTAAATGTTCCATTAACATTTGTATCATAATATAATTTAGGATTTTCTATACTTGGGACAATATCTGCTTTTGCAGCAAGATGAAATACCCAATCAACATTTTTAAAATATTTTTTTATTTTATTATCATTAATATCAGCTTTAATAAAATTAACTTTTTTTCTAAAATTATTAATATTTTTTAAATCACCTGTTGAAAGATTATCTATAATTGTAACTTTATGTTTAAGTTTGATTAGTCTTTCAGCTAAATGACTTCCTAAAAAACCACAACCTCCTGTCACTATACAATTCATTTGCTTCATGCTATTTTAAAAAACTCCCAAAAAATTTTGATAATTCGGATAAGTTTACAACATCTTCATTGCCATATTTTTCAATTGATTTAGCAGCAAACATAGATCCAGCTAAGAGACCATAATTATGATTACTAGTTACCGAAGAAAATAATGAAATTATTGCTAACATAACATCACCTGTTCCAACTTTATCAACAATTTTATTTGCAATTGCGGGTACATTTAAAAATTTATTACTTTTTTTATCATAAAATAAAGTTCCTTGACTTCCCTGAGTTACAAAAACTTCATCAATTTTATAAAGTTTAGAAAAGTTACGTACTAAGTTTTCAATTTTTGTTTTATTGTCTCTCATTTCATAGCGTAACTCTGACTCATTTATAATCAAATGACCAGCTCCTTTATATTTTAAAATTGTATGATTGCCTCTATTATTTGAATTAATTTGACAATTTATAAAAAGTTTTTTTGCTTCTTTTAAAATAATTTTAGAAGTAGTTTTATCTACTAGCCCATGCCCATAATCAGAAACGACTACGAGATCATATTTTTTTAATTTTTTCTTTAGAAAAAAGTTAATTTTTTTTTTATTAACATTATTTTCATCAATATTATATACTCCTATAATTTTTGAATTTGATATTTCATCAACATATCTTGTTTTTTCTAAAGTACTTTTTTTTGTATAAATAAATTTTTTTATATTTTTAAGTTTTTGGTTAATAAAACTTTTATAATTATTTTCAGTACCTATCTCAGATAAAAAATCTACATTTTTTGAAAGTTTTGCAATATTTTGTGTAATAGAAGCAGCCCCACCCAAAAAAATCTTACTGAAATTTTTTTTTAAAACTAATATCGGCTCTTTACTTGCTTTACCAACTGTTTCACAAAAAATGTATTTATCTATAATAGTTTCTCCTATGACTAAAACTTTTAATTTACTTATCTTTTTTAAAAGATTTTCTAGGTCACTGAGCTTAAGGTTTTTTGAGGCTTTTAGTAAACTTTTTTTCTGTATATTTGAAAAAATCATATCATTATCAAAAAGTATTTTTGAAGAACTATTCATTGGTGAACTTGTAAAAATTATTTTTCCTTTCACCTTCTTTACCATTTTTATTTCATTTTTAATTTCCATCGTTTTATCAAGAGATATTTCTTTATAATCTTGTCCTTTTACATAATAATGAGGTTTAATTTTTCTGATAACCTCGATTGATGTTTTATTTGGGCTTTCTATAACGTAATCAACCAATTCTAATGCTGCTATAGAAGCAATTCTTTCTTCAAGTTTAAAGTGGGGTCTATTTAATCCTTTTTTTACAAAAACATCTTTTGTTAATGAAACGACAAGTATATCACCATTTTTTTTAGCTTCCTGAATATGTTTTATGTGCCCCACATGCAATAAATCAAAAACACCATGACAAAGAACTATTTTTTTTTTTTTTTTTTT
>Ga0209223_10000314_pt1 | contig 55588 bp, 44 predicted proteins | sample COG_06_FD_184750 | JGI IMG/M metagenome (GOLD analysis project Ga0209223, IMG submission 184750) | Pelagic Microbial community sample from North Sea - COGITO 998_met_06 (SPAdes) (version 2) | ecosystem: Environmental > Aquatic > Marine > Neritic zone/Coastal water | place: Helgoland, sampling... | reverse complement strand
ATACCATCGACCATGCTTGTGCGTTTTGGTACTAACATTGGATTAAAAGAAGCTTCTCTGTCTCTAGGAACTCGAATCTCTGATTCACCAAAGCTAGTTCGAACTTTCTTTTTGGTAAAACCGTTGCACGCATTATTTACGCTGGTTTGTTCGTGTTTAGGATAGCCTAAATGACCATCTAATTCACCCTCTAGCATCTTTTCGATGCCACGTTTTTGAATTTGCTTCAAAAAGTTACTGAGTTCTTCGCATGTTTTAAACTGCTTTAAAAACTCAGCATTTAATAAATCTTCTTTCTTCATTACTGTATAAAATTTAAAATTAAACAAAAATAGCTTGGGTCATGACCCAAGCTATTTTTTAAACTTACACAGTTTTCGTTACAGTGCTAATAAAAAAAGGCTAACATTTCTGTTAGCCTTTTTTTTTGTGTAAAATATTATTTAATCTTGTTTTAAAGATCCTTCTTGGAGCGCTTTGTAGTTTTCATGACAATCTAATATAGCTTCTACAACCTGCAAATCGCTTGCGGTACGTATGAAGTATTCAGAATAATTACAATCATCTAATAACTCTTGTAATTGTTTCTCGTTCATGCCCAAATATTCCATCATAACTTCTCTGTCAAACTTCTGGCCAAGGATTTCTCTCAACTCGTCCTCATCTTTTAGTTTTTTTAGTTTTTTCAGAGATTTAGGTTTTTTACCAAACATATTGTACATAAAGTCCACAGGGTGGAAGACGGCAGCATTCAAAGAAGTAAAACTTTTAGGAGTTGGTTTTCCGGTTTCATAGGTTTGTGCCAAACCATTGATATGAATTCTTGTGTATTTGTCTTTAGGAACTTGTTTGATATCTACCTCTAAAACTCCAATCAGATTATGCGTTTTAACCGTAACCTCGCCAATTTCATCTGCTTTTTCATATAAGGTAATAGAGAGCTCATTACCTTTAAGTAAATCATTAGTGATTTTAAGTTTTATGGACTGATACCCGATATAAGAAATCATTATGGTATCGTTTACTGTTGCTGGAATACTAAACTGACCATCAAAATTAGTAGTTGTACCACGAACAGAATTTAAGTTTAAGATATGAGAACCACCTAATGGTTCCTTTGATTTTCCATCTAAAATAATACCATTTAAATCAACGGATTTTTGAGTTTCTTGCGAAATCCCAAAAAAGCTGATTAAAGTAGCGAAAAGGAATGTTAGAACAATTTTTTGCATGATACAAGTATACTAATTATCAAAAGAAATGTTGTTAAAAATTTACGAAATTACGAACAGAAAATGATCCTAGTCTAGGATAGTAGTATTTCTTTTGTGAGAGTTTTTGTGCACACAACAGGACTTGAACCTGCACGTCCGTAAGGACACGAGCCCCTCAAGCCCGCGCGTCTACCAATTCCGCCATGTGTGCATTGGATAAACCAATTTAAAGAAAAAAAGCTTTTCAATAAAGAAAAGCTTTTTTGTGACCGGGCTGGGGCTCGAACCCAGGACCCTCTCCTTAAAAGGGAGATGCTCTACCAACTGAGCTACCAGGTCATGCAATGCGTTATTGCGAGTGCAAATATACTTCCATATTTTAATTCTGCAAGGAATTTAATACACTTTTTTACGCTTTTTTTTGATTAAAATGTAAGACTTATAAAATCAATAGAATACACCTTAGTTAACATTATAAAATCAAAAAGAAACAATTCGGAATTGATTAAATCAAGTAGGCAATTGCAGAATCTTCTTTAAATTCAACTTTGATATGTTCTTTTAAAGAGGTTGACAAAGAAATTCCTTTAAAGTCAGCCTTGACAGGATATTTTTTATGATTTCTGTTTACTAGAACAGCTGTCTTAAAACGAATTAAGGATACCTCTAAAAAGTGTTTTACTCCATAAATCAATGTAGAACCAGAGTTTAAAACATCGTCGATTAAAACTAAGGATTTATTTTCGTATGCATTTTTATCAATAGAAGTGGTGATAGCCTCCCTAGGATTTTTTTTATTGATGCTAACCTCACATAAGGTGATTTTTATTTCAGAAATTTCTTCCAATATTTTTTGAATACGAGTTGCAAAAATGTATCCATTTCCACATATACCGGCAAGAACAACTTCTTTTTCATTAACATTGTTTTCTAAAATCTGATACGCAATTCTACGCGTTTTATGAACGATTTGGTCATTCGTAAGAATACTATTGTCTGTCATTATGTTCTTTTATTTCTTAGGTCAAATATATTGATTTCATTCAAAGTGTTGTGAAAAAATATTTATTCTTCTTCGGCGTCTTCCAAATCAATCAAAAAGGGATCTTCATAATAGTCATCAATATCCCTTCTATCTTTTTTAGTAGGTCTTCCCACACCTTTTTTACGATAATAATCTTTTGAGTATTTCAATAATTCTTGTGCGTCAAACTCTTCTTTTGGAGTAGTATCTTTTCTATAAAGATCCACAAGTTTTGCCCCCATTCTGTTTTTGGGGATGTCTAAAACTTCGATTTGATAATTTATTTGATTTTTTCGAATAGTGATTTTTTCTCCAATATATACATCCTTTGCTGGCTTTACATTGGCACCATTTATTTTAATATGACCCTTTTTACAGGCCTCAGTCGCGAGAGATCTTGTTTTATAATATCGCACTGTCCAAAGGTATTTATCAATTCTCATTCAAAAAGTTAAAATGTTAAGATATACTTTTAACAAAGATAGGAAAATTGTACCTTGCCGCTTTTAAAAATATGTACATCAATTCAGTAATGATGAATAAAAATATTCTTTTTAGCTTTATATTAATAGCTACAATAATCATTGTTTCTTGTAAGAAAGATGATAATCAAGTGGTAATACCACCTTTTGATCATGAGGCTCAAATACCAATAGATCAAGATTCTATAAATAAATATCTGGCATATCATTATTACAATACAAAAGATAGTATATTTTGGACCATCGGCGCAGGAAGTGAGGCTACTGGTGCGTTGCCTGTAGCAGATCAACTCCCATTAAATAAAGACTCAAACTTGGATTCCATAGAAGGTATAGATGCAAATGGCACAGTGGCAGATTATAAAATGTATTATTATGAGATTGCTGGAGGGATTGATAATGGAAATGAGGGATTTTCAAGTCCTTCACCAGTGGATTCTGTTTTTGTAAAATATGCAGGTACGTTACTAGATAGTACTGTGTTTGATTCTAGGGAAGATTATCCAGTTTGGTTTATGTTACCGAATACAATACAAGGTTGGGCAAGGGGATTGCCTAAGTTTAAAAGAGGAACTTTTGAAACGGATATTGACGAAGATTTTATTTTTCACGATTCAGGAAAGGGGTATTTAATTATGCCCTCAGGTTTGGGTTATCAAAATGGAGGTACAGGATTGATTCCTGCAAATTCTCCTTTGATCTTTAGAATTGAATTAAATGATGTAAAATTGATTGATACGGATTTAGATATGGTTCCAACCAAATTTGAAATAAATTATGACCTAGCGGGTAATATCACTACTTATAGCACTGATGGTGATACCAGAGATGATTTTCAGGATGTAGATGATGACAATGATTTTACGTTGACAAGAGATGAAGTATTGAATGAATATGTTACTGAGTTGTATCCATTGGATGCAAGAGGAAATATTGATTTTCCTTACGGAGTGGATGATGAAACTGAACAGATGATTATTGTCAGAAGAGATGGTGCCGATGGGAACCCAGATTATAAAGATAGTAGTAAACATCTAGAACCTACTGAATAGCAATACATAAATCTCATAAAAAAAGCCAGACAATTTCTGGCTTTTTTTTATTTATTAGGAATTCTTCTCAAGATTTCTAGAAAGAATTTCCAAAATTTTTGTGTGGATTTGATATTCACTTTTTCATCGGGAGAATGTGCTCCTCTAATCGTGGGGCCGAAAGAAATCATTTCCATTGCAGGATAATGTGTGCCGAGAATACCACACTCCAAACCTGCATGACAAGCCATTGTGTTGGGCTCTTCATTAAATAATTGTTTGTAGGTACTCTGCAAAATTGAACAGATCTCGGTATTCGGATTGGGTTCCCAACCAGGATAATCACCCGAAATTTTGGAATTAAATCCTGCAAGCTCAAAAACACTTTGAATACTATATACAAGGTTTGTCTTTCCCGATTCTGAGAAAGATCTTGTAAGACATGCAATTTCAACGTTTCCGTTGCCAACAGTTATACGAGCAAGGTTGTTTGAGGTTTCTACCAATTCGGGTATTTTTGCATTCATCGAAAAAACTCCATTGTGAATAGCAGCAATAGTGTGTAACAATGTTTTTTGAAAATCAGGAGACATGCAAAGTTGTGGGTGGTCAATTTTAACAGCTGCTATCTTTAAATTCTTTTCTTGAATTTGAAATTCTTTCGTTAGTGTTGTAACTATATCTGCAAATGAATTGTCAAATTTTTCAACTTCTGACAGATCTAGACTAATGACTACTTTGGCTTCTCTAGGGATGGCATTTCTTAGGTTTCCTCCTTGGAAGCTCACCAAGTTAAAATCTATATCAGATTCAAGTTGTAGTAAAACTCTGTTCAGTAACTTATTTGCATTTTCTAAACCTTTATGAATATCCATTCCTGAATGTCCACCATTGAGCCCTGAGATAGAAATTTCAAAAGAAACCTCTCTGCTGTTTTGTATTTCATGGTATTCAGTAGTTCCAGTAATATCAATTCCGCCCGCACATCCAATAGAAATTTCATCATCATCTTCTGTGTCAAGGTTCAAAAGGATTTCACCAGATAAAAATCCGGGTTGTAATTCCATGGCACCCGTCATACCTGTTTCTTCATCAACGGTAAATAATGCCTCTATCGCAGGATGCTCCAAAGTAGTAGAGGAAAGTAAAGCCATAATAGCGGCTATGCCAATTCCATTATCAGCACCTAAAGTGGTTCCCAAAGCATGGATCCAACCATCGGTGATGTCCATTTTAATTCCTTCTCTTTCAAAATCAAACTGCGTGGCATCATTTTTTTGGTGCACCATGTCCAAATGAGATTGCAACACGATGGTCTTTTTATTTTCAAAACCTTTGGTCGCCGGCTTTTTGATCAATACATTTTGAATGGCATCTACCTGCGTTTCTAAACCTAACTTTTTACCAAAGTCAACTATAAAAGCTACAATGCGCTCCTCTTTTTTAGAAGGTCTTGGGATGGCATTTAAATCTGCAAAATGATTCCATAATTCTGTTGGTTCAGTATTTCTAATCTCTTTGTGCATGAAGTGTTTCTTTGTTACATTTCTAAAATAATAGAGTCAAGTGGTTTTCTCACTTTTTTCAAATCGGCCATATAATCATCTTCTGCACGTTTCCCAACAGGTAACAATAGTACAGATTTTAAATTGTGTTGGTCTAAGTTCAATACTTCATCAAACTTATCAGGATTAAATCCTTCCATGGGACAACTGTCAATTTTTTGAGTGGCACACACTGTTAAAAGGTTTCCTAAAGCGATATAGGCCTGAGATTTAGCAGCTCGCAATAATTCTTCTTGTTCGGTTTTTTCAAAAGTACCTGTCAAATAATCTTTAAAAGGAGCTAAAATATCATCAGGAGTGTTTCTAACCTCTTTTACCAATTTAAAGTAGTTTTCTACATCTTCAACCGATGCTTCCTTTTGAATGCAAATCACAAATAAATGGGAGGCATCTGCGACTTGTCTTTGACCATAAGCATCGGAAACAAGTGATTCTCTTAATTCTTTGTTTTTTATTACAATCAATTTTATAGGTTGTAGACCAAAAGAAGTTGCTGTTAAATTGAACGATTCTTTTAATATATCCAATTGTTTAGAGTTAAGTTGAAACTCCGAATCAAATTTTTTAGTTGCATATCGCCATTGAAGGCTTTCTATAATATCCATACTTTGCGTTTTTTTTAGATTACAAAAATAAGAGAATCTGATGATAGATGATGTAATTATTTGTGGATATAGATTTTATTAATTGATACATATATCAATTGAAGTTATCATAATGTCGATGTTTTTTTCTAACTTAAATAGAAAATTATGAAAAGAATGGAACCTATAGCTCCAGGAGTTATGATAAATGAAGAGTTTTTATATTATTTATGGAAATTTAAATTATTCGACTTTCAACATCTTCATACCTCAGAAAACCAAAAAATTCAAATTCTTAAAGTTGGGACTTTCAATAACAATGGTGGTCCTGATTTTTTGAATGGATTGTTGGAGATTGGATCGCAAAAGTGGGCTGGTAATATAGAGTTTCATATAAAATCATCTGATTGGTATGTTCACAGGCATGAAACTGACAAAAATTATGATGCTGTTATATTACATGTTGTTTGGGAATATGATGTTCCTGTTTTTTATTCCAATCAGTCTGAAATTCCGACTCTAATTCTTAAGAATTTTGTGAATCCAGGTATTTTAGAAAAGTATTATCAACTTTTTTCTCAGCCAGAGAAATGGATTTTATGTGAAGAAGAAATAGGAAATACCGATCCTTTTATCATGACGAGTTGGTTGAATAGACTTTATTTTGAACGACTTGAAAAAAAATATTTTGACATTTTAGAATTGTTAGATTCCAACAAAAATGACTGGGAGGCTGTCCTATTTGTTTTGATCTCTCGAAGTTTTGGAACTAAGATAAATGCAGATGCATTTATGAATCTTGCAAAATCTATCGATTATAAATTGATTCGGAAATATAGAAACGAAACAGGAATGCTAGAAGCACTACTTTTTGGGCAAGCTGGTTTTCTGGAAGAGGATAGTGAAGATGTTTTTTATGTGCACCTGAAATCGGAATATGAGTTTTTAAAAAGAAAACACTCCTTAACACCTTTAAATAAGGAGCAATTTTTGTTTTTCAGATTGCGACCTAATAATTTTCCGAGTATTAGGATTTCTCAGTTGGCAGTGTTGTATGAGGCACATACGCATCTTTTTTCTGAATTAATGAAGTGCAAGAAGTTAGATGATTATTATAAAATTCTAGAAACTGAGACTTCCCTTTATTGGAAAAATCATTATGTATTTGGAAAGATATCAAGAGAAAAATCAAAAAGAATTTCTAAAGCATTTATGGATGTATTACTCATCAATGTAATAATTCCGTTGCAATATGCTTTTAGAAAATATAATTCTCAACATAATTTTGATGATTTAGAAAATTTGGTTCATTCCATCAAACGGGAGAATAACGCTGTTGTAAATAATTTTATGGAAGTCGGTGTTTCAGTTACATCAGCAATGGATACTCAGGCGTTATTGCAATTAAAAAATGAATATTGTAATTTCAAAAGATGTTTGCAATGTACGATAGGACTGCAATTATTGAAATAGATGTCGTTTGTATTTGGTAAAATTTTAATTAAGTTTTCCTTAACATATTCAAAACCACATTTCACTTAGCAAATTTTCCATCTCACCTAGTTCTTACTAATTAGGCTTTCAAATGAATCTACATTTATACCATACTAATCATGTAAAAATTAATAAGATGAAAAATTTAGTAATGAGTACAAAGACGGTTTTGTTAGCCATATTAACAATTGGAATGTTAGCATCATGTAATGATGATACGATTGAGACGGCACCAAAAAAAAGGTCACCTTGATTTTCAAGGTAACCTTTTTTATTTTTTATATAATTTAATTTAAAACAGCTCAGGGAATTCTGTCGGATTTACCTCATGCATGATGGCATAAGCCGCTTCAAAAATATCTTCTTTGGAAGGTTTTGAGAAATAATCCCCATCACTTCCGTATGCAGGTCTGTGCGCTTTTGCACTCAGTGTCGCAGGTTTACTGTCTAAATAATTGTAGGCATTTTGTTCATCCAAAACTTTTTGTAAAATATATGCGGATGCACCGCCTGGTACATCTTCATCGACAATTAACAATCGGTTTGTTTTTTCAACACTTTTTGATATATCGTGATTGATATCAAATGGCATCAAAGATTGTGCATCGATGATTTCAATATCAATTCCAGCTTGTAATAAATCTAAAGCCGATTCTTCAACAATTCTTAAAGTAGAACCATAAGAAACAATGGTTATATCAGCACCTTGTTTAATTGTTTCTACATAACCAATTGGTGTTGTAAATTCACCTAAGTTATTCGGTAGGTTTTCCTTCAATCGGTAACCGTTTAAGTTTTCAATAACAATGGCCGGTTCATCAGCTTTTAACAAGCTATTGTAAAAACCGGCAGCTTTGGTCATGTTTCTAGGAACAAGAAGATGTACACCACGTAAGGTTCCAAGTATCATCGACATTGGAGAACCGGAATGCCAAATTCCCTCCAAACGGTGGCCTCTTGTTCTAATGATCAATGGAGCTTTTTGTTTTCCAAATGTTCTATAACGTAAACAAGCCAAGTCATCACTAAGGGTTTGGATTGTATAGATTAAATAATCTAAATATTGAATTTCTGCAATAGGACGTAAACCTCTTAAAGCCATTCCTATTCCTTGTCCAATAATGGTAGATTCTCTAATTCCTGTATCTGTAACTCTATCTTCTCCAAATTTATCTTGTAGACTTTCGAGACCTTGATTTACATCGCCAATCTTACCAGAATCTTCACCAAAAATAAATACATCCGGATGTTTTTGTAAAATAGCATCAAAATTATCTCTGATGATAATTCTTGCATCTACTTCCGGAATTTCTTCCGCATAACTTGCAGGTATTTCATCTATAGTACTTACACCATTACCCGTGTCGTTGTATAATTTTGTACTATATCCATCTTGTGCAATTTGCTTGTTTTTAACCAACCAAGCTTGTAAGGCTTCTTTTTCTTCAGAGTTTTCTAATCTTAGAAATTGAGTGGCTTTTCTTGCTGTAGAATATATTTCTTTTCTAGAAGGTTCTTTGGTGGTGGCAAGTTCATTTCTCATCTTAATGATGAAGTTTTTATTAGCACTTACCAAGGAAACAGCGTCAAGAAGTTGAATCAATTCTTTTTGTTCTTTCTTAAGAGGTTCTAGAAAAGCTTTCCATGCATCTTTTTTACCTTGAAGAACTTCTTTTTTTGCACGTTTTTCAATTTCTTCTAATATCGAGTCGTTTTCAATAATTCTTAAAACTCCATTAGGTGTTTCTAATTCAAATTCTTGAATCCACTCTTTAAATTTTTTGTTACAATCAAAGTCGGCCTCCCATTGCAAGCGTTCCTTACTTTTATACCTTTCATGTGACCCAGAAGATGAATGTCCTTGAGGTTGTGTCAATTCTTGAACATGAATTAAAACAGGGACATGTTCTTTTCTCGAAAGTTCTGATGCTTTATTGTAAGTATCTATCAATTGCACGTAGTCCCAACCATCAACACGCATTATTTCAAGACCTTTATTTTTTTTGTCTCTTTGAAACCCTTGTAGAATTTCAGAAATATTTTCTTTTGTAGTTTGGTATTTGGCATGCACAGAAATTCCATATTCATCATCCCAAACACTTGTTAGCATTGGTATTTGTAAAACCCCAGAAGCATTGATCGCTTCGAAAAAATGACCTTCACTAGTACTAGCATTTCCTATGGTTCCCCAACCTATTTCATTTCCGTTTTTAGAAAACTTTTCATAACCTGATTTCAAGCTATCCACATTTCTGTATAACTTTGAAGCGTATGCTAAACCAACAAGTCTAGGCATTTGAGCCGCGGTACAAGATACATCTGAACTGGTGTTGTACTGTTTAGTTTGGTCTTTCCAATCTCCATTTTCATCAACAATATGGGTAGCAAAATGCCCTCCCATTTGTCTCCCAGCAGAGAAAGGTTCTTGATCAATATCAGTATGGGCATACAAACCAGCAAAGAATTGTTGCGGTGTAAATTCACCCAATGCCATCATAAAAGTTTGATCTCTGTAGTAACCAGATCTCCAATCTCCTTTTTTAAAAGCCTTGGCCATGGCAATTTGTGGTAGTTCTTTACCGTCACCAAAAATTCCAAACTTTGCTTTTCCTGTAAGAACCTCTTTTCTACCCAATAAACTACATTCTCTACTTAGAACAGCAATATAATAATCCTGAAGAATTTCTTCTTTGAATTGTTCAAAAGATAAGTTTTTCGAGGTAGTTTCAGATGTGGTAGAGGTCATACAAATAGCTTTGTTTGGTATTGCAAAGATACTGTTTTTCTAGTGAAATTAAAAGGTGGTTTAATGTCTGTAAATGAGTGGTTAAGGGATGCTTGTAATGTACGGGTAGTGATTTAAAGGGAATACATTTTATAAAAATCCTCTACGTACAGAGTTGAAAATTTTCAAAGGTTCAAGAACAAAAGTGAAACGAATTTTACTAAAATAATCATTGTTCATTTCCCATCCATTATTTGAATATACTGGCAGATACAGTTCAAAAATTTCATGCATAAAATTGAATCGGATTCCAGATTCGTAGCCTAAAAAAAGAGGGGTGTTTCTATTTTTTAATAGCCCAATATCATTGTAGATTTCTACCCATTCCCAAACATTAAAACTGGTATTGAAAGTAGAGATCCATTGATTGGCAAATTTTTGATGATCTTCTTTAAAAAAGGATTTGAACCCACCTTCTGCAATGATGTATTGTTGATATAAAAAACCAGCATCCTCTTCACGTCCAAACATATTGTATTCAAATAAATAATCTTGTGGCTTGCTTAGTCCGTAGCTAAAATAATGAGAGTCAGGGTCGGTACTGTTACCAATAAAAACTCCCGTATACCATCTAAAGTCAAGCTGTCTATTTTTATTAGTTAATTTTCGATATCGTATATCTGCCGAAACTTTATTAAAAAAAGTAGCAAACTCCATGCTTGTAGAAAAGCGGAAATCATTTAGAATCTCAGGTCTTGAGTAGTTGTAGGTAAGTTTGACTAGATTGTATTTGTCTTCATTGGATTTTTCAATTCCAGGGGCAATTTCTCTGTCAATAATATGGTATTTTATTCTTAGAAAGTTGTTGCCAGGAACTCTAAGTGATTTTCGGTTAAAAAATATGGTAACACTAGGGTTAAAAGTGCTGTATCGAAAATCTCTATCATAATGGAAACTGCTACCATTGATGGCAAATGTCAATTTGTAAATGCTCTTATTTTCAGGATAATGATTGTAGGAGAATCCAAAACCACCTGAGGTGTTGTTACTTTTGAAGCTATAGGTTGGTACAATGCTGTATTCAAAGGTTTTTGATAGTATTGCTTTGTTGTGAAATTGCACTCCCAATATCAGACCATCGTAATAATTGTAACCAATTCTTGGCTTGTAAAATATTTGAGTGTAGTATGGATCATCAATGTCTTTGATGAGTTTAAATTGTAAAGGTCTTTCAAAAAGTTTTGGCTTTACATTTTTCCAATTATCTCGTTGATTGAATTCAGGGTATAAGTATTCGTAGTTTAATGAGACTTTGTCAAAGTCGCCTTTTTTAATACTTACAATCTTGGTAGTGTCAATATTTGGAATCCATTTTTTCCACTTTATCTGTTTGTTCTTTACGCCGTATAATGCTACAGGAGCGGTAATGTTTCTTTTGTTTTTTATGGTAATGTAAACAGAATCTGAATCTTGTTTTACTTTTTTGATGGTGTAATTTATCTTTTTCTTTGAATTTAAAAAATCACCAAAAAACCAATCCAAATCCTTTTCTGTGTTTTTTGTAATGATTTTTTTGAATAGGTCGGTAGAGTTGGTTTTGAATTTGTCTTTTTCAATATATTCCTTCAAGCTTTTTTTGAAAACACCCTCTTCTAGGTAATTGTCTAGGTAACGTAGCCCAAGTCCAGCTTTGTAGCTATTAATCGTTTTTCTATTGAAATTAGAAAGCGAATCAATATGTGTTTTCAAGGATTGGTCTAAATTTTTACGAGCACTAAATTGATACATAAATGGATATTTGGAGTTGAAATCCATTTTGGTTAAATTCAATGTTCGAATTCCCCATATGTCAGAAAGGTTTCCTAGTATCTTTGCTTCAGGGTAAAATTCTTTACAATATTCCATCAATAAATAAATCTCAATTCCTTCTGGTAACCAGTAATCTTCATTTTTATTGACGATGACCATTCCCTCTACCATTTTTCTGCTTAAGGCTTTAAAAAATTCTATATCCCATTTAAAAACATCAGAGAAGTCACTTAAGAATTTTGGTACATCCAAGCCATAAGCTCTGTTTTTAAACGCTGACTCTCTATCAACCATGATTTTTTTATGTGGGAATTTACCGAGGTGTTTTTCTATAAATGCAATCTCTCTATTGATTACACTTTTTTTGAGGGTAGCAGGTAATTTTTTCTCGTCTATATTTGAGATTACTGTGATATGGTCAGTTTTGTAAACTGGGTAGCTTTTTTCTTTGGTGATGTTTAATTGAATATCTACCCTGTTTTTTCCTTTGAGGTTATAGATAGTAAGATTTTTTGAATAAGTTTTGGAGCTATATAAATCTGTGTTTATATGATAAGGAATTGGGACATGTAACTTTAAATCATAATCCATGACTTCCATATACATATGGTCTACGTCTTTGTTGTTATATGCTTTCCATTCTCCATTTTCATTTACCGCGGGAACCAGATACCAGTAACGTAAAATATAATCGTTTAGATAATCTTTTCCGTAACCTGTAAATCTATTGCTAGGGATTTTAACCTTGTAATTGGCTGTTAAAACTAGAGAGTCATTTGGTTGCAATTCTTCCTCAAGGATAACTTCAACAATTTCTCGAGAGTGATTGTAGTTTTGGTATGTAGCAGGTTTAAAATTTATTGAAAGTCGTCTTATTTCGGAGTTACCTCTTTCTATAGAATCCGCAAAGTATAATGACTTTTTAAAATTTGCTAACATCCGTTTCGTTAGAATCGTATTTCTATCGATAAAACTATTCGGCCAATTATGAAGTACTAAATTTTGAAGAGGTTTTCCACTTTTATTGACATAGGTTATTTTCTGTTGGATAGCCAATTGATCAACTTCAGGAAGCAATAAAGCTTTGATTTCAATCTTTGAGTTTTGTGCATATCCAACAGATAGGGTAACTGCTAAAAAAATAAAAAACGGTACTATTTTTTTCACAGTCTCTTTCTCTATTAAAAGTTTGGTTTTAAACTATATTTAGCATAGAATTTATTAAGATGTTCTATCGCTTCATCTGCAGAATCAACAATTCTAAATAAATTCAAATCTTCTTTACTAATTGTTGCATTTTCTTCAAGCAATACTTTTTTTATCCAATCTATAATTCCGCTCCAAAAACCTGAATCAACTAATATAATTGGAAAACGACCAATTTTTTTTGTTTGAATCAAGGTAATAGCTTCGAATAATTCATCTAAAGTACCCATTCCTCCAGGCATCACAATAAAACCTTGAGAGTATTTAACAAACATTACCTTTCTAACAAAGAAATAATCAAAATCAAGGCTCATCCCTTTACTAATAAAAGGATTGTCATTTTGTTCAAAAGGAAGTTCTATGTTCAAACCAACGGATGTTCCATTTCCTCTGTGGGCCCCTTTGTTACCAGCTTCCATGATTCCAGGTCCACCTCCGGTAATGACGCCATAACCATTTTGTGTTAGTTTGTATCCAATTTCTTCAGCTAAAATGTAGTGTTTGTGATCAGGTTTGGTTCTTGCAGACCCAAAGATACTTACAGACGGTCCGATGCGACTTAAGCGTTCATATCCATCAACAAATTCAGCCATTACTTTAAAAATGGCCCAAGAATCATTTGTTTTTATTTCATTCCAAGTTTTTGGGGTAAATCGATCTCTTATTTTTCTATCTTCGTTCGGGCTCATATGTTTCTATTTGATATGTCGTCATCTATAATACTTTAAGTAAAGTCTTTAGATGATTAGTGATTTGTAGACCTAATGATACAGCTTTTAAACTAAGATTGCAAGAGTTCTTTCTTTAAAAATTTTGCGGTATAACTTTTTTTGTTTTTTATGATTTCCTCAGGGGTTCCTTTGCATAAAATAGTCCCTCCATTACGACCTCCTTCTAGACCCACATCGATAATATGATCGGCTAATTTGATAACATCCATGTTGTGCTCTATAATCAACACCGTATTCCCTTTATCCGTTAGTTTATTAAGTACATTCATCAATACATTGATGTCTTCAAAATGTAGCCCTGTTGTTGGTTCGTCTAGAATGTAAAATGTATTCCCAGTATCTTTTTTAGCAAGTTCTGATGCTAGTTTTATTCGTTGTGCTTCACCACCCGAAAGCGTAGTAGACTGTTGACCTAGTGTAATATATCCAAGACCTACATCTTGAATAGTCTTGATTTTTTTATGGATTTTTGGGATGGATTCAAAAAATACAACGGCTTCGTTTATGGTCATATTTAAAACGTCAGAAATGGATTTTCCTTTGTATCTTATTTCCAAAGTTTCTCTGTTGAATCTTTTACCATGACAAGTTTCACATTCTACAAAAACATCAGGCAAAAAGTTCATTTCAATAACTTTTAGTCCGCCTCCTTGACAGGTTTCACATCTTCCTCCTTTTACGTTGAAAGAAAATCTACCTGCTTTATATCCACGAATCATTGATTCTGGTGTTTTGGCAAAAAGACTACGGATTTCACTGAAAACTCCTGTGTATGTTGCTGGATTTGATCTTGGAGTTCTTCCGATAGGAGATTGATCGATGTCAATTATTTTATCAATATGTTCTAGGCCTTTAATTGATTTGTAAGGCATTGGCTCCTTGACCCCTCTGTAAATATGTTTGTTTAAAATAGGGTATAAAGTCCCATTGATCAAAGTGGATTTTCCGCTTCCGGAAACACCGGTTACACAGATCATTTTACCTAAAGGAAAAGTAGCAGAAACATTTTTTAAGTTGTTTCCGGATGCCCCTTTCAAAACGAGTTCATTTCCATTCCCTTTTCTTCTGGATGTTGGTACTTTAATTTGTTTTCTTTTTGTAAGGTAATCAGCCGTTAGCGTGCTTTCTTGAATCATTTCCTTGTAAGTTCCTTTGCTTACAATTTCTCCTCCATGTCTACCTGCACCTGGACCAATATCAAGTACATAATCTGCGCATTGCATCATGTCTTGGTCATGTTCAACTACCAGTACTGAATTTCCTATATCTCTTAATTTGATTAAAGAATTTATCAGTCTTTCATTGTCTCTTTGGTGCAAACCGATACTCGGTTCATCCAAAATATACAATACACCAACCAGTTGAGATCCTATTTGTGTTGCAAGTCTAATTCGTTGCGCTTCACCACCAGATAGGGATTTAGAGGTTCTGTCTATGGTCAAATACTCTAATCCTACATCTAGTAAAAACTGAATACGAGTACGAATTTCTTTGATGATTTCAACTCCAATTATTTTTTGATCGGAACTTAATTTAGGTTCCAATTGAGAAAACCATTCTGCCAATTCTCCAACATCCATTTGAGCAAGTTCAGAAATGTTTTTACCTGCGACTTTAAAATGTAAGGATTCTTTTTTCAATCTATTTCCGTTGCAGGTAGAGCATTTGCTCTCATCCATAAACCCTTTAGCCCATCGTTTGATAGAAGTAGATTCGCTATTGTGATATTGATCTGTAATAAAGGCATTGATGCCCTCAAAATCGATCTCGTACTTACGAGTTACTCCAAGGGATTTAGAATTAATTTCAAATTTTTCTTTACCACCATTTAAAATAATTTCAAGTGCTTCTTTTGGAATTTTATTTATTGGATAGGTTAATTTAAAACTAAATCGATCCGCTATCAATTGTAGTTGTTTGAAAATCCAACTATTTTTTTGTTCTCCTAATGGGGCAAATCCACCTGCAGCAATAGAGATACTTGTATCTGGAACTAATTTTTCAAAAGTAGTATGTTTGACAACTCCAAGTCCGTTACAAGTGTTACAGGCTCCTTTCGGTGAATTGAATGAAAATGAGTTAGGTTCAGGATTTGGATAGGCTATTCCGGTGGTTGGACACATTAAATTTTTACTAAAGTATCTTGGAGTTTCTCCTTGATGCTCAATAACCATTAAAATATTTTCACCTGCATACAAAGCTGTTTTTATACTTTCTTCTAGACGCTTGGTGTTGTCTTTATTGACAACTAGCCTGTCCACCACAATTTCTATATCATGTGTTTTGTATCGGTCTAGACGCATCCCTTTTTCAATATCTCTTATTTCTCCATCTACTCGAACCTTTACAAAACCTTGTTTCGAGATTTGTTCAAAAAGATCTCTGTAATGTCCCTTTCTTGATTTGACAACAGGAGCAAGAATGATTGTTTTTTTAGAATCGTAATCTTTTAAAATTAAATCAATGATTTGTTCATTGGTGTAACTCACCATTTTTTCTTGCGTTTCATAAGAATATGCATCGGCGGCTCTCGCAAATAATAAACGCAAGAAATCATAGATTTCAGTGATGGTACCAACTGTTGATCTCGGATTTTTATTTGTGGTTTTTTGCTCAATAGAAATAACCGGAGAAAGTCCATCAATTTTATCAACATCTGGCCTTTCCAAGCCGCCAAGAAATTGACGTGCATAAGCAGAAAAAGTTTCTACATATCTTCTTTGTCCTTCTGCATAAATGGTGTCAAAAGCCAAGGAAGATTTTCCACTACCACTTAAACCCGTGATGACCACTAGTTTTTCTCTAGGTATTTTTACATCAATATTTTTAAGATTATGGGTTCTAGCCCCCAAAACTTCTATGTGCTCTTGTGTGTTTTCCATGTAGAATTAAAAAAAACAAAGATACTTAAAAAGAGTATATATTATTGGAACTTCTAGGAATCTTAAAAGAAGAAAAACGGATGGTTTTAAAAAGCACAAGCTGATTAATTTTATTACATTTGTATAACTTTTTTAAAGAGGATGGTTCAAAATATTTTACAGAAATTAGGCTACGGAGTTTTTACCTTATATGGGGTAGCAACAGTTGTTTTTTTACTGTTTAATGTTTTGCCTGGGGATCCTGCAAGAATGATGTTGGATCAACGACAAGATAGTGAGCAGTTGGCTTTGGTGAAAAAAAAATATGGATTCGATAAACCTTTGGTTACTCAGTATTTTTATTATTTAAACGATATTTCAATAGTGTCTTTTCATAGTAATAAACCTGATGATTTTTCGTTTATAGAGGATGATAAATACAGCATTTTTCTTGAAGTTTCATTTGATGATTTTCAAATTGTTTTAAAAGCTCCATATTTAAGAAAATCCTTTCAAAAAAACGGGAAGCCTGTGAGTGAAATTATCTCAGAAACACTTCCGAATACTGCTGTTTTGGCAACGGCATCGATTGGGATTGCATTGGTTGTTGGAGTGTTTTTTGGCATTTTTTCGGCTTTGTGGAAGGATACGTTTTTTGATAAATTCATAGCTGTTGTGAGTACTTTTGGGATGAGTTTGCCTTCCTTTTTGTCAGCCATAATTTTTGCCTGGCTTTTTGGGTTTGTTTTGAAAGAGTATACAGATCTCAACATGACGGGGAGTTTGTTTGAAGTAGATGATTTTGGAGAAGGGAGTGTACTTCGATTGAAAAATTTAATATTGCCGGCCATTGTTTTAGGAATTCGTCCTCTGGCTGTAGTGATTCAATTGATGCGAAATTCTTTATTGGAAGTGCTGAATCAAGATTATATAAGAACAGCGAAAGCCAAAGGATTGTCTCAATTTCAAATAGTGAAAAACCATGCTTTTAAAAATGCAATGAATCCTGTTGTGACTGCTGTATCTGGTTGGTTTGCCTCTATGTTAGCGGGAGCAGTATTCGTTGAATATATTTTTAATTGGAACGGATTAGGAAAGGAAATTGTTGAGGCTTTGAATACCTTGGATCAACCCGTGATTATGGGAGCTGTATTGGTGATTGCCAGTTTGTTTATTTTGATAAATATTTTGGTAGACTTAATTTATAGTTGGTTAGATCCGAAAATAAGATTGGGTTAGGTCAATGTGCATCGAAAACGTTTAAGTATTAGAAAGATGGAATCTTTTTTATCTTAGTATTTAACTGTAAGTTTGTGCATCGATTTAAGACCAAAAAATTGAGAAACTAAATCGAACAAAATAAAAATGAAATTTTTACAAAACATAGCTTTTTTTCTTTTATTGCTTGCCGCTTCTTGTGGAAAAGCACAGGATAAAACCAAGTTTTCAGAGAAAGCCTTGGCTGAAGAGATGATTGATGTGAATGGAGAGCAAATACTTTTTTCTGATGTCATTTCTAAGTACAAGGGAAAACGTGTTGTTATAGATGTTTGGGCTTCTTGGTGCGGGGATTGTATTGGAGGGATGCCAAAAGTTAAAGAGTTACAAAAGGAGTATGGAGATGCCGTCTTTTTGTTTTTGTCCGTAGATAAAGATTATACTTCCTGGAAAAAAGGAATAGAAAAATACAACGTGCTTGGGGAACATTTTTTTATTCCGGCAGGTTGGAAAAGTGATTTTAACAATTCTATCGATTTGGATTGGATACCAAGATATATGGTTGTTGATGAATCGGGTAGGATTAAATTACATAAAGCCACAAAGGCATCAGATAAAAAAATAGAAAAAGCTTTAAAAAGCTAAAAACGTATAATTGAACGATTAAATTAAATAAAATGAGAAGTAAAATTGTAGCAGGAAACTGGAAAATGAACAACGACTTAGCAGCGTCAAATGCAGTAGCTAATGGATTGGTAGAAGGATTAAAAGGAAAAACATTAAACAATACAAGAGTTGTTGTTGCTCCAACATTTGTAAACTTGACTGCTGTAAAGCAAGCAACTGAAGGTTCAGTTGTTGAGGTTGCTGCTCAAAATATGCACCAGGCTAAAAGTGGGGCATTTACAGGAGAGATCTCTGGAGAAATGCTTACTTCTATTGGTTTAGAGTCTGTGATTTTAGGTCACTCTGAAAGAAGAGAGTATTTTGGAGAATCTGATGCGTTATTGGCAGAAAAAGTGAATGCTGCATTAGCAAATAACTTAGAAGTAATTTTTTGTTTCGGTGAGGTTTTAGAAGATCGCAAATCAGGAAATCATTTTGCTGTTGTAGAATCTCAAATCTCGAATGCATTGTTCGCATTAGAAGCTTCAGCATGGAAGAATATCGTATTAGCATACGAGCCAGTATGGGCCATTGGAACAGGTGAAACTGCTTCAGCGGATCAAGCTCAAGAGATGCATGCTTTTATTAGAAAAATCGTTGCAGATAAATATGATGCAGCTTTGGCAGAAGAAGTTTCTATCCTTTATGGAGGTTCTTGTAAGCCAGGAAACGCAAAAGAGATTTTCTCTAAAGAAGATGTTGATGGAGGATTGATTGGTGGGGCTGCATTGCAAGCTGCTGATTTTATTGCTATTATTGAAGCAATTCAATAATAGCAATAAAATCAGCACTTGTTTATTGATATGTGTTTTGAAAAATCGTACCTTTAGCCTTTAGTCTGCCCTAAATAATTTGAGATATGTTGAAAGATTTAAAATCACCTGTGGCATTTGCCTTTGTATTCTTTTTTTGCGTTGCAATTTTTGCAGCAAATAACTCCAAAACGGAAAACCCTCCAAAGTGGAGTTTCTTAGATTACCTAGCTCAAGGTGATGAAGGAATAAATTATATTGAAATTTACACCACTTCCAATTTAGAAGCTGAAATGTTATCCATAGTGGCTGATATTGATACAGACGGAGATACAGTAATTGATGGAGCTGATTTAGATGATGATAATGACGGTATTTTGGATGAGGTGGAAAATTCTTGTGCATTGATATCAGGCTATGATGGTTATTATACGTTTGAAAATACTTTAGATGATTTTTCAGGAGAGGAACATGATCAGCAAAATTCAAGTACACCTGTATACTCAACCAACAGTATCACAGGTTCTCACTCCATTGATTTTAGTACCAATTACTTTGTACAATACAGCAACGGTAGTTTTTTAAATGATGCCATCAGAAATTTTACGTATGCACTATGGATCAATCCGTCCACTATTTCAAATCCAGACCAAGTTGTTTTTGAAGAAGGAGGTAGGGTTAATGGGGTTGGACTTCGGTTGGTTAATAATACTCTAGAATGTTTGGTGAGAGAAAATAGCTTGTCAAGTTCCCCTTCCACTTTTACACTTCCCAGTGCAGCTACGTGGTATCATATTGCCATAACCTATAGCCGTGGGAATTTGACATTGTATTTAGATGGAGTTCCAAGTACCACGGTAAATTCGGGTTATGGGCAAATTAGAAGACATCCTGGTGCCTTTGGGTTGGGAGGTGTTAATGGAAACTCTGTATACAATTAAGGTGGTGGATATTACTTTAACGGGTTGATTGATGACTTTATCCATTATCCTTATCCTTTGACAACTGCACAAGTAGTACAGTTAAAAAACAATCCTAATTGTACTCCAGAAGATACTGATAATGATGGAATCCATGATTATTTAGATATAGATTCTGACGATGATGGAATTCCAGATAATATAGAAGCGCAAAGCACAATTGGATATATCCCCCCTAGTGGAAGTTTTGATACAACTACGGGTGTGGATACAAATTATACAAGTGGGTTGACGCCAGTTAACACAGATGGCTTTGATGCTCCCGATTATTTGGATCAGGATAGTGATAATGACGGTGTTTTGGATATAGCTGAAAATGATAATTCGAATGCAGTTAGTGGATCAGATGCTGATTTAGACGGTTTGGATGATAATTTTGAGGGATCGAATATGAATGACGGATTTGATGTGAATGATGAATTTGATGATCCTATCAATGATTTTATAGATGCAGACAATGATAGAAACTCAGGGGGAGACGTGGATTATAGAGATGCCATATTTACAGAGGTGTTTTCGTATAATAGTGGAGCAACTCCAACTGAGATGGCAAGTCAAATATCAGGTCCAGGAGTTACCATTTCAAATCCAATGTTGTTGGTAGGGCAAAGTGCTCAGGTGGGAACATTCTCTAATGCCAGTCAGGCAATAGGTACAGAAATAGATGACGGAGTTATTTTAACAACGGGTTCCGTTACTGAGTCTTTTACTTCCAATGACGCCACAGATAAAACAATTACCTATGGAGAAATTACCTCAGGAACAGATTCTCAATTGGATGATTTAGCTGGTGGGGATGATACTCATGATGCGGTTGTGTATAGCTTTGATGTGACACTAGATGCTACAGCTACATCTATAATTATAGATTATCAATTTGCTTCAGAAGAGTACGGGGATTACGTTTGTGGGGCTTTCAGTGATGCTTTTGGCTATTACGTCTCCGGGAATGGCTTGCCAGCAAATACAAATGTAGCCTTGGTTCCAGGAACTTCAAATATTGTTTCTTTGAATACAATAAATAATGGTACAGCAAATGGTGTTGCCACACCTTGTGACCTTACTCAAAGTGCTTACTATGTAGAGAACTCAGGTAACGTTATTGACATGGAGTATGATGGGTTTACTAAAAAAATTAGAGCTTTTGCCACAGGTCTGACTCCAGGAGAAACATATACTGTAAAATTTGTAATTACCGATATTACAGATGGTGGGTATGATTCAGCAATTTTGATTAATCTAATAACCGGATTTTTAGATACGGATGGAGACGGCGTAGATGATGTGACAGATGTAGATGATGATAATGATGGTGTTTTCGATGTTGTTGAAGATGCAAACTCGGATAATGATAACAACCCTCTAACAAATCCAACCGATACAGATTCAGATGGAGTGCCCAATTATTTAGATTTGGATTCAGACGGTGATGGTATCGCTGATAATATTGAGGTTCAAACGACACTTGGTTATATAAGTCCTAATGGAGTTTATAATAGTTCTGGTGCCGATACTGCATATAATAGTGGATTGACACCCATTGATACGGATAATGATGGTGCTTCTGATTATGTTGATACGGATTCTGATAATGAAGGTAGGGATGATATGACAGAGGTAGGTTTTGTTTCGGCTGACTTCAACGGAAATGTTGGTACCAATGGTTTTGATAATAGCACTTCTATCAGTACTGATGACACTTTTTTAGATGTCAACGGAGTTATTAATGATCCTAGTTTATTGTCAGATAGCGATGGGGATTTAAATAATGCTGGTGGTGATGTTGATTATAGAGATTCTTTTGTGTCTGGGGATACGGATGGAGATGGAGTTTTTGATCCTTCTGATATTGATGATGATAATGATGGGATTTTAGATGCTGTGGAAGACGGGGTGTCGAACTTAGATATTGATAATGATGGATTAAACAATTCAGTAGATTTAGATTCAGACGGAGATGGAATACCAGACAATATAGAGGCGCAAAGTACCCTAGGTTATATTTCTCCTAGTGTTGTTTTTTCTGATGGAGATGGAGATGGCTTAGATGATGTCTATGAAACTGCTTCCGATATGAGAGGTGAGGGATTGACTCCCTTGAATTCAGATTTGGATGGTGATGAAGATTATTTGGATACGGATTCTGATGAAGAAGGACAGGGGGATACTATGGAAGCGGGATTGACTTTAAGCGGTTCTGTGGGTATCAATGGTTTGGATAGTAATATCTATACATCAAATGATTTTACTGATGTAAATGGAAATATAGATGACCCTACATTGCTGCCTGATTCTGATTCTGATGTTTTTACAGGTGATGTTGATTATAGGGACGCAGAGACAACCGTTAGTGCAGGGGATGGGAATTTGTTGTGGCTGCGAGCAGATGTTGGTGCCAATACAACAACTTGGAGTGATCAATCTGCGAATGTACATAATGCTTCAGGTAACGGAACGGGCTTAACTTTAAATTCCAACGCAGTTAATTTTAATCCAGCTTTTGAGTTTAATGGTACAGATGATTTTTTTGAAATAGCAAATGGTATTTTTGAATCAAGTACAACGTATCCTAATTTGTCAGCTTATGTGGTTACGCTTACAGATGCGCAACAAAACTCTTATGTGTTCGAGGAAAATATAGAAGAAGGAGATGATTTTTTAATAACTGTGCCTTGGGGAGATGGAGAAATTTACTATGGAATCGAAGGAGGGAATTCTAATATAAACCATCTATGGGTTTCAAACACAAGTACTTTTGATTTGTATAATTTTTATGGAAGTGATAATACGATATCAACTCCAATTGCTTTTCAGCAAGTATTATATTTAAATGGTTCCGTTGTAGATACAGGTACTTCTTTTGAGTCGGAAATTACAGGAGATAATACACAAGAGTTTACAATTGGAAGTGGAGAAGAATTGGATGGCGGAGACTTCAGTTATTTTGATGGTCAAATTGCAGAAATTTTAGTTTATTCGGGTAATCAGACGTCAGAAGAGCAACAAAGTATACAATCGTATTTAGCATTGAAGTATGGTATTACTTTAAATCCAAGTGTGGCAATTCAAGACGATGCCAGTATAACAGAGGGAGATTATACTCTGTCTAATGGAAGCACAGTGGTTTGGAGTTATGGAGATAATAGTACCTATCATAACGATGTTGCCGGAATTGGGCTTGATGCTACAAGAAATTTTGAGCAAAAACAATCTAAATCTCAATCGGGAAATTTTTTAACAATGGGGTTAGGGAGCATTGAAACAAACAATGCGAGTAATTCAAATTCATTTTCAACGGATAAAGACTTTCTCGTGTGGGGGAATGATGGTGCTACAGGATTTGCCAGCAATTCGATTCTGTGTAGTAGCACAAATACCTTAAATAAGGTGTGGAAGGTTGTTGAGAGTGGATCGGTTGGCTCTGTTCAGATAGCAATTCCAGAAACAACTATATTGTCCGAATTAAACAACTCCACAGCTCCAATTGCTATGAAGGTGGCAAGTGATGAATTGTTTACAATGGATGTTGAATATGTCTCAATGAACCCATCTGCATTGAGTATAGGAGGAGTGGCTCAATTGGTAGGTAGTTACGATTTTGAGGGCGACAAATATTTTACGTTTACTGAGATTACAGGTATTACATGGGATGGTATTTCATGGACTGGTGGCTCTGTGAATGCTAATGCTCCTAATACATCTGATACGGGAGAATTGGTAACAGTAGATTCAGGTAGTGGTTCTCAAATTACTGCCATAGAAGATTTGTCTGTAGGTTGTTTATGGGTAACCGCAGGTTCTGTATTTACAATTGATGATGGAGTAACGCTTACTGTAGCCAATGAATTGAAGTTGGATGGAGAGCTTAGAATGGTGGGTGATGCTCAATTGATTCAAACGCATACAGGAGCATCTCAAGTCACAGGTAGCGGAAAACTATATATTGATCAAGCTAGTTCTTTGACTAGTACATATCAGTATAATTACATGACATCTCCTGTGTTGTCTACAGGGGAATCTATTTTTACGTTAGACGATGTTTTAAAGAATGGTACGACGCCTACTTCGGCTACTTCTGTTCCAGATGAAATTACTTTTACGAATGGATATGATGGTAGTTTTGTTGGCGATGATATTGTGTTGTCAAGTTATTGGGTCTATAGTTATTTAAATGGTCTTACCGGTGATTCATGGATTCAACAAAAAGAAACAGGAGCCTTTGAACCTGCTGATGCATTTATTTTAAAAGGACCGGGCAGAGCTCAAAATTACACATTTGTGGGTACTCCAAACGATGGAGATATATCCATAGAAATTACCTCTAGTCATTATTATTTATTAGGAAACCCTTATCCGTCAGCCTTGGATGCAGATGCTTTCTTGGATGATAATCCTTCTATAAGTGCTTTGTATTTTTGGGAGCAAACTGGGGATAGTGATAGTCATGCTCAAAGCGGATATGAAGGTGGGTATGCAAGTAGAATTTACCAATCAGGATCTGCTGCGACGACTGTTGTTGAAGGTACTGCCGGTTTAACACAAGGTCATGCTTATAAGTCGCCTGGTAGGTATATTCCAGTAGGGCAAGGTTTTTACGTTTTGGCTAGTACTGCCGGTGGAACTATTACGTTCAAGAATAGTCATAGGGTGAGTCAACCTATTGATGAGGCAGGAGGTACTTCAGTTTTCTTTAAAGAGGGGCAAAAGAAAAAATCTAATTCTCAGGAGGATCCTGCAGTATTAAAATTAGGTTTTGAATATACGGATCAAGAAGGAGTTGGCTTGCATAGACAGATTACGGCAGCCTTTAGAGAAGGAAATTCATTTGCCCATGACAATGGTCATGATGGATATATGTTTGATTTGGGTGAAACGGATATGTATTTTAAATTTGATGAAAGTAGAACGAATTATGTGATTGCTGGATTGGAACCTATTTCGGAGTCTTTGGAGGTGCCAGTTACAATTAAAACAGCATTGACAGGGGAGGTTTATGTGATGTTAGATGAGCAAGAAAATATTACAACTCCAATTTTACTGAAGGACAAGGAGAATAATACATTCTATAATATCAAGGAAAATATTGCAGCTATATATTTAACGCCAGGTACATATTCTGATCGATTTGCTATTGTATTTAGTGGTGAAGAAATGTTAAACACGGGAAAAATCATTGGGAGTGATGGAATTCTTGTGACTTATGATCAGGAGTCTAAAGAATTGGAAATCCTTAATAAGAATCAAATCGAGTTAAATGAAATAAAGGTTTACAATTCCTTAGGACAGTTAATTCAGGTGTATTCAAATAGAGATGACAACTTAAAGTTAGAGGTTGTTGATGGAGTTTATGTGGTTAAAATAAAAACAGAAATAGGAATCTTTTCTCAATTGATTTCGGTTAACTAATTGTTTTTTATCAGAAATAATTTCCGTTCTTTTTTTTAAACTTAAGATGAAACACTAAAAGAATTGAAGTAACTTTGTGCTTCTAAAATAAGAAAAATGAATACAATATATAATGGGTTTACTTTTGTGGTGGAGCCAAGAGATCCTGCAACTGAGATATTAATCGCGGAACTAGGGTATGCTGGATTTGAGAGTTTTGTTGAGAATGAAACAGGAGTAATAGCATATATCCAAAAAGAGGATTGCAGCGATGATATTTTGGAAAATATATTTGTATTGAATTCTAACGAGTTCTCTATAGAATATAAGAAGGAAGAAATTGAGCAAGTAAATTGGAATAGTGAATGGGAAAAGAATTTTTCACCTATCCAAGTGGAGGACAAAGTTTCTATTAGAGCGCCTTTTCATGAAAATCCTAATTTAGAATATGACATTATCATAGAACCAAAAATGAGTTTTGGGACGGGGCATCATGAAACTACGCATATGATGGTTCAGCACTTATTAGATATTGAGGTAAAAGGTAAGAAAACTTTAGATATGGGATGTGGAACTGGAATTTTAGCAATTTTCGCTGAGATGAAAGGAGCTATGCCTATTGATGCCATAGATATTGATAATTGGTGTTATTTGAATACAATAGAGAATGTAGAGAGAAATAACTGTACGAAAATTACTTCGTATGAAGGAGATGCAAGTTTGTTAGAAGGAAAAAAATACGATTTGATCATCGCCAATATCAATAGAAATATATTGTTAATTGATTTAGAAATTTATGCAAGCTGTTTGACTAATGGAGGGACACTGCTGCTAAGTGGTTTTTATGCAGAAGATATTCCCTTGCTTGATGAAAAAGCGAGTGCTGAAGGTTTGAATTTGCAAAATGAGAAGAAAAGAAATAAATGGGTTTCGTTACGATATTTAAAAAATGCGTAATTTTGCAAAGAGATAAAAATCAAAAGTAAAATGAAGATGGTGAATATGAGTGTGAAAGAAAAAGTTCAGGAAGATGTTGATGTCCTTGAGATGTTAACTCCTAAACATGAGATTATTTTGCATAATGATGATGTAAATACCTTTGATTTTGTAATTGAATCATTGATCAGTGTTTGTGAACATACTTTGGAGCAAGCAGAACAATGTACAGTTTTGGTTCATTACAAAGGAAAATGTGCTGTCAAGACAGGAGAGTATGATGAGTTAAAACCAAAATGCAGTAAGTTGCAAGAATTAGGTTTGTCTGCTGAGCTTGTTTAGTGCTAAATGAATAGATAAAAAAAAGTCAGGTTTTGAATTTCAAAACCTGACTTTTTTCTTTCATATTCATACAGAATTAATTTAAAACTTTTTAGATTCGTAGGATGTTATCAAAATGGAAAAAGAAAACAGTCATAAGTAGGTTTGAAAAAGACAGACTTCATGCTAAAAAGAAGAAAAGAAATCTGAATACCAAACTGGTAAAGTCAGTGGGGATTCTGATGGAAGAATCTCAGTTTTTAAAAAGTAATATTGTTTTAAATAAAATTCAACAAGAATTAAAAATACCGCTAGATAATATTGAAATTTTGGTTTTCAAACCTTTTGAAAAAAAGAAAGAATATTCAGAGTTTGAATGTACAGAAAAAGATTTTGGATGGTATGGAAGTTTAAAATTAAACAAGCTTCAAGAATTTGTTAAAAATGAATACGACTTGTTTATAAATTATGGATTTCAAGAAAATTTATATTGGAAAGTAATAACTTTGCACTCTCTATCTAATTTTAAAGTAGGTTTTGCTTCAGAAGAAGATAGTTTATATGATTTGTCAGTTTCGGATGAAGGAAGAGATTTGGGAGTTTTGACAACTGAGATGATCAAATATTTAAAGATTTTAAAGAAAATATAATGCAAGCATTTTTAGGAACGGGAACCGCTTTGATTACTCCTTTTAACGAGGATAAAAGTGTTGATGTTGTGGCTTTGGAGCAATTGGTTGAATTTCAAATTGCGAATGGAGTAGAATATATAGTTGTTTTAGGGACAACTGCAGAATCTGTTACGCTTACATCTGACGAAAAAGAGCTTGTTAAAAAAACAATAATAGAAAAAACAACCGGAAGAGTTCCTTTGGTGCTTGGAGTAGGTGGAAATAATACTGCAACGGTTGTTTCAGATTTAAAAACATTAGACTTGTCTAAGTTTGATGCTGTTCTTTCAGTTTCTCCCTATTACAATAAACCATCTCAAGAAGGAATCTTTCAGCATTATGTTGCTGTTGCGGATGCAAGTCCGGTTCCAGTAATTATTTATAATGTACCAGGTAGAACAAGTTCTAATATTGAGCCTGCTACTGTTTTTAGATTGGCAGAATCTTGTGAAAATATTATTGGAGTTAAAGAAGCTGCAGGAGATATGGTACAAGCAATGAAATTAATTCAAACGGTACCTAATGATTTTTTAGTAATTTCTGGAGATGATATGATTGCTTTACCGATGACATTGGCTGGTGGAGCAGGTGTTATATCTGTTCTTGGACAGGCCTACCCAAAAGAGTTTTCTGATATGATTCGTTTGGGCTTAGAGAAATCATCTGAAGCTGCCTTTCAAATTCAGTACCAAATGATGGATGTTGTGGATTTGATTTTTGAAGAAGGAAACCCTGTTGGAATCAAGGCTTTATTGTCTGTTTTGGAAGATGTAGACACGTCTATGGAAGTTCGTTTGCCGCTAGTTGCTGCTACAGAAAGCCTTCAAGAAAAGTTGAAGCAGTTTGCACACGCTTTTGCCTAAGCAGAAATTAACAATTTTTTAGGAGCTTAAAAAGACTTCAATTCAGTTTAGAACTTATTTTTGGTTGTGGTTTTGAAAGGAAATCACTTTAATAATTCATAAATAATGTCTAATTTTGCAAAATGCTTAAATTGAAACATCTAATATTTTTATTTTCCATCGTGCTTTTGGCCTCTTGTAGTAGATACAACAGAGTGTTGAACAAAGGTAGCGTATCGGATAAGTACAAAATGGCAACAGAAATGTATGATGCCAAGAAGTTCGATAAAGCACTTCGTTTGTTTGAAATGATTACTCCAGCGTATAAAGGGAAGCCTCAAATGGAAAGAATCCAGTTTATGGTTTCTATATCTTATTTTAATACAAAAGATTATGCAAATGCAGCATATTACTTTGAGAGGTTTGTAACAAATTATCCTAAAAGTTCAAAAAGGGAAGAGGCAACTTTCTTTTCAGCAAAGTGTCATTATTTGGCATCGCCAAAATATAGTGTAGATCAAACAGAAACTAAAGACGCTTTGTTAGCTTTCCAGAAATATATCAATGCATACCCTAATTCTAAACGATTGCCAGAAGCAAATCAAATGGTGAAGGAGTTGCAGTACAAATTGGAAACAAAAGCTTTTATGATTGCCAAGCAATATTTTGATATCGGTTATTATACATCAGCTGTAGTGGCTTTTGACAATATGACATCAACATATTTGGGAACAGAATACAGAGAGGAAGCTTTTTTTTATAAGTTTAAATCAGCATATGAATTAAGTGTCCGTAGTACTTTTACCAAGAAATACAAAAGGTTAGTAGCTGCAGAGAAAGCTTACGAAAAATTAGAAAGAAATTATCCAGAGTCAAAATATCTTAAGGAATCTCAAGATTTATTGAAAAGGGTACAAAAAGAAATAGCATTAATATTAAGTTAATAAATAGTCATGATGGATCACAAAAACACAAATGCACCAGATACTACTGTAACATATGATAAGTCAAAAGTAGAAGCACCTACTGGAAATATCTATGAGGCAATTTCAATCATCGCGAAAAGAGCAGATCAGATTAACGGAGATTTGAAAAAAGAATTGGTAGAGAAATTGGATGAGTTTGCTACATACAGCGATAGTTTAGATGAAGTTTTTGAAAACAAAGAGCAAATTGAGGTTTCTAAGTTTTACGAAAAATTACCAAAAGGTCATGCTTTAGCTGTTGAAGAGTGGTTAAACGATAAAGTATATTTCAGAAATTCAGAGAAAAAGACTAGGGAACATGAGTGTTTTAAAAGGTAAAAAGATTCTATTAGGGGTAACCGCTGGAATTGCAGCCTACAAAACAGCTCACCTAGTAAGATTATTCATAAAAGCAGGAGCCGAGATCCAAGTGGTCATGACTCCTGCTTCTAAGGATTTTGTAACGCCATTGACATTATCAACTTTATCTAAAAATCCAGTTCATTCCGTTTTTTATGAAAAAAATGAGGAGAATGAACTTTGGAATAATCATGTAGATTTAGGTTTGTGGGCGGATTATATGGTTGTAGCGCCTGCTACAGCAAACACCCTTTCAAAAATGGTACATGGAATTGTTGATAATTTATTATTAGCAGTGTACCTTTCAGCAAAATGTCCAGTTTACTTTGCACCTGCAATGGATTTGGATATGTTTAAGCATGCTTCTACAACTGAAAATATTGAAAAATTAGAGCAATTTGGAAATCATTTGATTCCTGCTGGTACTGGCGAGTTGGCTAGTGGTTTGGTGGGAGAGGGAAGAATGGCTGAGCCAGAGGAAATTGTTGCTTTTGTTGAGAATGATATTTTGAGCAAATTGCCACTCAAAGGCAAAAAAGTATTAATAACCGCTGGCCCTACCTATGAAGCGATTGATCCTGTTCGCTTTATTGGGAATCATTCTTCAGGAAAAATGGGATTTGAACTTGCTTTACAAGCAGCGAATTTAGGAGCAACAGTGTATCTGATAGCAGGCCCCTGTTCTCTTAGTATTCAGCATTCAGCTATAACTAGAATTGATGTTACAAGTGCAGAGGAGATGTTTAATTCTGTGTTTGAATATTATGCAAATGTGGATATTGCAATTGCTGCTGCAGCGGTTGCAGATTATACTCCGGTAACTACCGCACAACAAAAAATAAAAAAGAAAGAAGGGAATTTACCTATTGAGTTAAAAGCTACAAAAGATATTTTAGCAACAATGGGAGCTTCAAAGAAAAACCAATTTTTGGTTGGTTTTGCGCTTGAAACCAATAATGAGGTAGAGAATGCAAAAGGAAAATTTTCTAGAAAGAATTTAGATATGATTGTTTTGAATTCTCTTAGGGATAAAGGTGCTGCTTTTGGAGGAGATACTAACAAGATATCTATCATTGACGCATCCAATAAAGTTGTGGATTACACGTTAAAGTCTAAAGAGGCTGTTGCTTCAGATATTTTTTCTGAAATTCTAAAAAGAGCGGATGTTTAAAAAGATTATTATCCTTTTAGGTTTTGTGTTGCTATGTACTGTTGGTAATTCGCAAGAATTGAATTGTACTTTTTCTATCAATGCGGATCAGGTTGGTGTAAGTAATAAACAAGTTTTTCAAACGCTGGAAAGAGCTCTGACTGATTTTGTGAATAAACAGCAATGGACCAATAAAGTTTATAAAAGTAATGAGAAGATTGATTGTGGGATGACTTTGATTGTATCGTCTTATACGAACAACAAAAACTTTTCTGGTACTTTGCAGGTAAATGCTGTACGTCCTGTTTTTGGAAGTAATTACAAAACACCTATTTTTAACTTTAAGGATGATGCTATTTCTTTTGAGTATACAGAATATGAGCCGTTAGTCTATAACCCTGCAACTTATGAATCAAATTTAATTTCTTTGATTTCGTATTATGCCTATATGATTATTGCTATAGACGCAGATACCTTTGCCATGAAAGGTGGTGAGAATTTTTACAAACAAGCTTTGGATATAGTGAATCTGGCTCAGCAAGGAAATTATTCTGGTTGGGAGGCGAAAAGGAATTCATTAAATAGATATTCTCTTGTGGACTTGATTACTTCAAATGCTCACAGAGAGTATAGAGAAATTATGTATGGATATCATCGTTTAGGGATGGACGTTTTTGCGAATAATGCCGAAATTGCAAAAAACGAAATATATGAACAATTGATGAGTTTTGAGAACTTGAATAAAAGAAGTCAGAATTCATTTATGTTTAGAATCTTTTTTGATGCAAAATCTGACGAAGTGGTTGATGTTTTTGGTTCTGGGCCTGATGTGAATGTAAAAGATTTAAAAAAGTTATTGAATAGAATTTCAGCTCCAAATAGTAGTAAGTGGAAAAAAATATAATGTGGTTAAAACTCAAATAGAAAGTCCTTATAAAGGGCTTTTTTTTTGCTTTATATTTAAGGGAAATTTCACAAAAAGAATCGTTAAATTTACGGCATTCAAAAAATAGCACACATAAAATTATTTTACATTGTTAACTACATTATCTATATCTAACTACGCTCTTATTAAGGAGTTGCAAACAGATTTTACAAAAGGATTGTCTATAATCACAGGAGAAACTGGAGCTGGTAAATCCATTGTTTTGGGAGCTTTAGGACTTGTAATGGGAAATAGAGCGGATTTAAATAGTCTGAAGGATAATTCTAAAAAATGTGTGATTGAAGCTACTTTTTCTGTTGGAGAGTATCAATTGAAAGATTTTTTTGAAGATAAAGATCTTGACTATGAGGAAGAGGCTATTATAAGAAGAGAGATTTTGCCGAGCGGTAAATCTCGAGCTTTTGTGAATGATACTCCTGTGAAACTTTCTATTTTAAATGTTTTGAAAGAAAGATTAATTGATGTCCATTCTCAACATAAAACAGCTCAATTGTCTGAAACGAGCTATCAGTTTCAAATTTTGGATGCCTTAGCAGGCAATTTTGATTTGTTAGCCAACTATAGCAAACAATTGAAAGTTTATAAAAAACATCAAAAAGAGTTAGCGGTATTAGTACAGAGTCAAGAAGCAGCGAAACAAGAATATGCCTACAATTCTCATTTGTATAATGAATTGGTGGAAGCTAATTTGAAAGCAGGTGAGCAGGAAGAGTTGGAAGAAACTTTAGATAGGTTAAATAATATTGAAACAATCAGTGATGCCCTTTCTGAATCTTTGAACTTGGCCTCTGATGAACAGGTTGGTTTGCAGTCTAGTTTGTATCAAATGAAAAATTCGTTGGATGGGATTGCAAGTTTTTCTTCGGAGTATGAAAGTTTTGCTTCACGAATTGAAAGTTTAAAGATTGAACTGGATGATGTTGTTTTTGAATTAGAAAAATCTTTGGAAAATGTTGATGTCAATCCTTCTGAAATAGAAAGTCTTAATGACAGACTACAGTTGATTTATGCTTTGCAAAAAAAACATATGGTAAGTTCTATTGATGAACTGCTAATCGTTCAGTCTAATTTGGAGATAAAAGTAGGACAAGTAGAAAATGCTTCAGAATTCTTAGAGAATAAACAAGCCCAGATAGAAGATTTAAAACTAAAACTACTTGCGGTTTGTGATAAAATTCATAAAAAACGAACGAACTCTGTTCCTAAGTTGACAAAGCAATTAGAAGAAGTACTATCAAAATTGGGAATGCCGAACGCTACATTTAAAATTGAAATAAATGGCGGCAAGGAGTTTTATACCAATGGCAACGATGAACTTCAGTTTTTGTTTTCTGCCAATATGGGTGGGAATTATGACGAATTGAAAAAAGTAGCTTCAGGGGGTGAAATGTCTAGGATTATGTTAGGAGTAAAATTGATCCTTTCAAAATATACTAAGTTACCTACCATTATTTTTGATGAGATCGATACAGGAGTTTCTGGAGAGGTTTCGAATAAAATTGCGGACGTAATGCAAGAAATGGGAGATTATATGCAAGTAATAACAATTACACATTTGCCGCAAATAGCTGCAAAAGGGGAATCTCATTTCAAAGTGTATAAAAAAGATGTAGAAGGAGTGACCACAACTTTTTTAAAGCCTTTGACTAAAGAAGAAAGAGTAACTGAAGTAGCAGAGATTTTAGGAGGTAAGAATATCACGGACTCAGCTTTGGAGCATGCAAAAGAATTATTAAAAGCCTAAAGGAAGTATCAAAATATGAAACAAAAAATAAACTTGAAACAGATTGTTCCTTATTTGATTGCGATAGCCGTTTTTGTCTTTGTTGCCTTGGCCTATTTTTCACCCGTTTTAAAAGGAGAAAAATTATTTCAAAGCGATATTCAACAATTTAGAGGAATGTCTAAAGAAATTGTTGATTTTAGAGCAAAAAATGGAGAAGAGCCTTATTGGACAGGTGCGGCTTTTTCAGGAATGCCATCCTATCAATTGAGTACTTATTACCCACATGATTATGTCAAAAAAATAGACGGAATCATTCGGTTTTTACCAAGACCTGCTGATTATTTGTTTTTATATTTTCTAGGTTTTTTCTTGTTGTTGATGGTGTTGAGGTTTGACTGGAAGCTTGCGATTATAGGTTCATTGGCCTTCGGTTTTTCAACCTATTTTATAATTATTTTAGGAGTAGGGCATAATGCAAAAGCCCATGCCATTGGTTATATACCACTTGTTCTAGCTGGAGTATTGTTAATTTTTGAATCTAAATATTTTTGGGGATTTGTAGTAACTACATTAGCCATGGCGCTCGAAATTAACACGAGCCATCCTCAAATGACTTATTACCTAGGCTTTACCATATGTATTCTAGGACTAGTGTTTTTAATAGATGTTTTAAAATCTAAGGGAGATATCAAAATATTTACTTCACAAGTTGGTGTTATTATTTTAGGGACAATTCTAGCACTTTGCATGAATGCTAGTAGTTTGATGGCAACCAAAGAATATGCTGACAAAAGTACTAGAGGGAAAAGTGAGTTAACCATAACGGCGGACGGTAAAACAAAAAAGGCAAGTTCGGGTTTGTCCAAGAGTTATATTACGGAATATAGCTATGGTAAAATGGAGACTTTTAATTTGTTTATTCCAAGATTTACAGGGGGAGCCAATAGTGAGAATTTAGGAAATGACTCAGAAACCTATAAATTTCTTAGTTCGAAAATTGATAGAAATCAGGCAGAAGGATTTGCAAAAAATGTTCCTACTTATTGGGGAAGTCAGCCTATTGTAGCTGCACCAGCCTATATAGGAGCTATTTTTATATTCTTGTTTGTTTTGGGAATTTTTATTGTTGATTCTAAAATTAAAACTTGGTTGGTTTCTGCTACCGCTTTTTCAGTTTTGATGAGTTGGGGACACAATTTTGAGTTCTTGACTAATATTTTTATTGAATATGTTCCTTTGTATAATAAGTTTAGAGCAGTGAGTTCTATTCAAGTTATTGCAGAAGTGTGCATACCGCTTTTAGGTTTATTGGCTCTAAAAGAATTTTTTAGCACGGGGATGACTAAGGAAGAGAAAGAAAAAGAATTAAAGAAAGCTTTTTATATTGTTGGTGGAATCGCATTGTTTTTTACTTTGTTAGGTTCTAGTTTGTTAGAGTTTAATGGTGCAAATGACGGTTACTATGACAATATGCTAAAAGGGCTAGGAAGTGCTATAAAAGCAGATAGACAAGTAATATTTTTTGATGATAGCCTGAGAACATTTATGCTAGTTCTATTTAGTGCAGCGGTGTTGTATTTGTACTTAAAGGAGAGATTAAAATACCAAGTAGTATTAGCTGCATTAGGAGTTTTGCTGTTGTTTGATATGGTAGGTGCTGCCAGAAGATATGTAGATACAAGTGATTTTCATAGTGCAAGACAAATAGAAAAACCATTTGTAAAATCGAGTATTGATAAAGAAATACTTCAAGATAAAGGACATTATCGTGTAGCAAATTTTGAGGGTAACTTTATGAACGATGGGGCTACGTCTTATTTTCATAAATCCATCGGAGGGTACCATGCAGCAAAATTAGGTAGGTATCAGGAATTGGTAGATTTTCATATATCAAAAAATAATATGGAAGTTTTGAATATGTTGAACACCAAATATTTTATCATTTCAAATGAAAAAAGAGAAAAAGGTTTGCAAGTAAACCCTGATACAAATGGGAATGCTTGGTTTGTGACTGATGTGAAATTTGTGTCAAATGCAAATGATGAGATTTTAGCATTAGGGGACTTCGATTCAAAATCGTCAGCAATTGTAAATCAATCAGAATTTCCGGAGTTTAAAAAATCTTATAAAACTGTAAGTTTAGACTCTTTATCCAAAATTGATTTGGTAAAGTATGACACCAACTATCTAAAATATCAATCAAATAATGATAAGACTCAATTAGCTGTTTTTTCAGAGGTATATTATAAAGAGGGTTGGAATGCTTATATCGACGGTGAATTGAAAAAACATTTAAGAGCAAATTATGTTTTAAGAGCCCTGGAAATACCAAAAGGAGAGCATAACATTGAATTTAAATTTGAACCTACGATAATAAAAAAAGGGAGTATGATAAATTTGGGTTCGATTGCATTGTTTTTGTGTGTTCTTGGATTTGGGGTCTATAAAAGAGTGAAACACTAAGGGATAAAATACCATGAAAAAATTTATATTGCTATGTGTTATGAGTATTTCATTAATAAATGCTCAAGAAATTGATTTAAATGAAAATTTACTATTACATTATAAGTTTGACGGAGATCTTTCTGATGAAAGTCTAAACTCGTATGATGGAACTGGTGTTGCTTTAAATTACACCTTTGATAGGTTTGGAAATCACGAAAAAGCAATTTTGTTTAACGGTTGGAGTACCTATGTTGATTTCCCAAATATTGCAGAATTAAAACCTCAATTACCGGTTTCTTTTTCCTTTTGGATTCGTTATGATAGTTCTGCTTACGCAGATAGAGATGTATTCAATACATCATTTAACGTGACTAAAAGTGCAGGAGTATTTTTTAATAACCAGTCAGTCACCGGGAAATATGCTGTGAATTTTGGTGATGGAAGTTTAACCCTTAGTTCGAGTACTAGGAGATCAATGATAAGTAATAATTTTATAGAGACAGGCGTCTGGCATCATATTTCTATAGTAGTTGTTTCTGGACAAGAAATTTTATTATATAAAGATGGTGACCTCACTCGAAGTGTCTATGACGGCAGCGGAGGAGAATTAGCATATTCTGATGATCCAGGGACCATTGGTCGACATTATAGGGGTTTTCAAATAATAAATTATTTCAAAGGGGCTATTGATGATTTTTATTACTGGGATAAGGTCTTGTCTGAAACTGAAATTACTAAAGTATTTAATGGGGAGTCACTTTCAGTTTCCAAGTTTAAAAGCTCTTTTAAATTATATGTTAATTCTGAAACAAATTGTTTGGAAATATTTGGAATTAGTAATTTGGTTGAAGTGATTGTATATGAGCTTAAAGGGCGAGAACTTATTAGAACTAATAAGGTGAATGAGCTAAATTTGAGCACTTACAAAAAAGGAATGTACATAGTTGTTTTAAATAGCAATAATCAAACATATTCTAAAAAAATAATTATAAATTAGTATGAGAATAGGAATGATTTTGGACTATACTTTTCCTCCCGATCCTAGGGTAGAAAATGAAGCTCAAGCTTTAATTGATTCAAGTCATGATGTTTTTTTATTTTGTCTTAAATATGGAAATGAACCCAAGGAAGAAAATATTCAAGGAATTGAAGTTAGAAGATATAAATCTAACAAATTAGAGTACAAATTATCGGCTTTAGCTTATACTGTGCCATTGTATACAAATTTGATGGCTGATAAAATTACTCACTTTTTAGATAATAATAAGATTGAGGCATTGCATATTCATGATATAAAAATAGCAGGAGCCGTTTTTAAATCAAATAAAAAAAAATCATTACCGACCGTTTTAGATTTACATGACAATATGCCTGAGGTAATGAAATTATATCCTCATTTGAATAAATTCCCAGGGAAGTATATTATTAAGCCTTCTGTTTGGAAAAAGCGAGAAGCAGAATTTATTGAGAAATCGGATAAAGTAATTACTGTTTCCCCTGAGTTTATTGAAGAGATTAAAGGAAGGGGTACTATAGAAAAGGATAAATTAGTTTTAGTTCCAAATACTGTTCGAGAATCATTTTATAAAGAAGCTGAGATAGACAGCAATATATTGAACAGATATAAAGATAACTTAGTTATTCTATACCTTGGAGATACACATCTTAGGAGAGGGTTACAAACGGCTATTTTAGCGATTAAGGAGTTGTCAAAATCCATACCTACTATTAAATTAGTAATTGTCGGTACTAACAGTACTGATGTCATTTTGAAAAAACAAGTTGTAGATTTAAGTATTCAAGAGTTTGTCGATTTTGAAGGTTGGCAGAATGTAAAATTATTTCCTTCATATATTGAGTCAAGTTCAATTTGTATATCGCCGTTGCATAGAAATATTCAACATGATGTTGCCTATGCAAATAAAATATTTCAATATATGAGTTTAGGTAAACCTCTTTTGGTAAGTGATGCTATTGCTCAGAAAAAATTAATAAATAAGATTGGTAGTGGTTTAGTACATAAAGCTGAAGATTCAAAAGATTTTGAAAATAAAGTTTTAGAGCTTTATAATAACCCTGATGTATGTAGTAAGATGGGACATCTTGGTAAATGTTTTATTGAGAATGAGTTTTGTTGGGAGAAAGCATCGCAAAATCTTATAAATCTATATAATAATTTAGATTCTTGAAAGTATTAATACTCACATATTATTGGCCTCCTGCGGGGGGGTCTGGAGTTCAACGTTGGTTGAAATTTGTAAAATATTTACAGGATTTTGGGATAACTCCGATTGTATATACTGTTGCTAATCCAGATTTCTCTATTCTAGATGCTAGTTTAGAAAAAGAAATCCCACAAGGGGTAGAAGTTTTAAAACAACCTATTTGGGAGCCCTATAAATTGGCAAGTTTTTTATCTAAAAATAAAAATTCAAAGACCAATGCGGGATTTTTGAATTCAAAACAAAGTCGTTTTGCTAAACTTAGCACTTATATTAGAGCCAATTTTTTTATCCCAGATGCGCGAATGTTTTGGGTAAAGCCTTCTGTGAAGTTTTTAAAGGAATATTTAAAAGAAAATCCTGTGGACGCTATTATTTCCTCAGGGCCTCCTCATACTTTGCATAAGATAGGATTGGAATTAAAAAAGGAAACTAGAATTCCATGGATTTCTGATTTTAGGGATCCTTGGACGGATATTGATTATTTTCATCAATTGCCCTTGTCTAAAAATGCGAAGAAAAAGCATTTTAAAATGGAACAAGAGGTGTTGAATAACTCTGATGCAGTTCTTGTGGTGGGAGAAACGATGAAAGAAAATTATTTAAAGCATAATAAAAATACCGTTGTGATTACCAATGGATTTGATTCTAATGTTTCGAATTCAGCTGAACTATTGGATGAGGAATTCTCTATTACGCATATTGGAATGATGAATGAAAATCGCAATCCAACTATGCTATGGGATGTTTTAAAGGAACTTTGTACAGAAGATGCTAACTTTAAAAATGATCTATGCATTCAGTTGATAGGAAAGTTAGATGCTTCAGTAATTAATGGAATAGAGGGAAATAATTTAAACGAGAACACAAGAATCATCAATTATTTGCCACATGATGAGGTTGCTGTTTTTCAAAAAAAATCTCAGGTTCTATTGTTGGCTGTAAACGAGGTTCCAAGTGCTAGAGGTATTATTACAGGGAAAATATTTGAATATTTGGTAGCGAAAAGGCCTATTTTAGCAATTGGTCCAACTGATGGTGACTTGGCAAAAATTTTGACAGAATCAGAAGCAGGAACTATAGTGGATTTTGGAGATAGGAAAACGCTTAAAATTAAAATAAAAGAATTATATCAAGCGTTTAAAAAGAACGAATTGAATATTCATGCAAAGAATATAGAAAAATATCATAGAAAAGAATTGACCAAACAAATGGCTGATTTGATAAAACGTACAGTTTCATAAATGAAAAAAATTGTTACCATATTAGGAGCGAGACCGCAATTTGTAAAAGCAGCGGTTTTAAGCAGAGTCATTGCTGAAGAGAAAGCTTTTGAAGAAATCATAGTACATACGGGTCAGCACTATGATGAAAATATGAGTGCTGTTTTTTTTGAGGAAATGGAAATACCTTTACCTAAATATAATTTAGATATCAATGGAGTAGGACATGGGGCCATGACGGGGCAAATGCTCGAAAAAATTGAAGCTTTATTGTTAAAGGAGCAACCGGATGCCGTTGTTGTCTATGGTGATACAAATTCTACATTGGCTGGGGCATTGGCTGCTCAAAAATTACAAATGAAGGTAGTACATATTGAAGCCGGATTGCGTTCTTTTAATATGCAAATGCCAGAAGAAGTAAATAGAATTTTAACAGATAGAATTTCTAGTTTGTTATTATGTCCTACGGATACAGCGATTGAGAATCTTGAGAAGGAAGGTTATGCTGTCTTAAAGATTGAGTATTCTAAATGTGGTGATATCATGAAGGATGCTGTAAGTCACTATAGTAAAAATTCGAGTCAGAAATCTGATATTATAACTAGGTTGGGATTACGAGAAAATAATTTTGTTTTGGCAACAATACACCGTCAAGAGAATACGGATTCTTTAGAAAATTTGAAAAATATTTTTGAAGGACTGACAGAAATTCATGGAGATAAAAAGGTGGTAATGCCACTCCATCCTAGAACGAAAAATATTTTAGCTACGCATAAGTTGGAGTACCCTATTGAGTTTATCGATCCGGTTGGGTATTTTGATATGTTAGAATTATTAAAAAACTGTAATTTAGTTGTTACAGATAGTGGTGGACTGCAAAAAGAAGCTTTTTTTAATAAAAAATTCTGTATGGTAGCTCGTGAGCAAACGGAATGGGTAGAATTGGTAGAAAATGGTTATGCACAATTAGTAGGAAGTAATGCCGAGAAAATGATTGCCTCATTTAAAGAATTTCAACAAACCAATAAAGACTTTAAGGAAAATATTTTTGGAGATGAGGTTGGACTTCAAATTCATAATGCAATTAAAAAACTGATTGAAAGTTAATGGGGATAGTATTAAAACAATCTTTTAAAAACACAGTCACCATATATGGAGCATTTGCTATTGGTGGAATAAATGCATTGTTTTTATACACTTCTTTTTTAGAAGACACCTATTATGGATTGGTAACATTTTTATTATCTACGTCCAATTTATTGATGCCTTTTATTGGCTTCGGTGTTCAGTATACGATTTTAAAATTTTACTCTTCCTATGTTAGTAAAATAGAGAGAGATAAATTTTTATCGATAGCTTTGCTTTTGCCTATCTTGGTGGCAATACCAATTGGGTTTATTGGAGTGCTATTTTATGAAGGAATTTCTGCTTATTTATCGATAAAAAACCCGGTTGTAAAAAATTACGTAAGTGTTATTTATTTGGTGGCGATTGCTTGTGCGTATTTTGAAATATTTTATGCATGGTCTAAAGTTCAGTTGCAATCGGTATATGGTAATTTATTGAAGGAGTTGTTCTCAAGAATTGCTGCTATGATTTTACTTTTTTGTGTTTATTTTAAATGGATTAGGGTAGAAGAATTTATTTGGTATTTAACTGGAGCCTATTTTATTAGAATGTTTTTAATGGCAGGCTATGCTTTTCATTTATATCGTCCAAAATTCCGATTAGAAGTGCCAGAAAATATTACCGAAATTCTAAGGTATTCGGTCTATATTATATTAGCTGGAGCGGCAGGTACAATTTTAATTGACATTGATAAGTTTATGATCCCTCAAAAAGAAGCGATTGCTTTGACTGCATATTATTCTGTAGGGGTTTATATTGGTTCGGTGGTAGAAACACCAGGGAGAGCCATGGCACAAATTCTGCAGCCATTAATAGCAAAAGCCATCAATCAAAAGGATTTAAAGGAGGTGCATAGTTTGTATAAAAAAAGCTCCATAAATCTTTTAGCAATATCAGGACTTGTTTTTCTGTTGATAAATTTAAATATTTCTGAAATGTTTGCGTTGCTGCCTGAAAAATTTAGAGGAGGAGAATGGATTGTATTATTTATTTCCCTTGCCAAATTATATCATATGTTTCTTGGTGGAAATGGAGCTATTATTTCCAATTCTAAATATTACAAAGTATTACTTCCTTATGGAGTGGCTATGGCACTTTCGGTTATCATATTAAATGATTATTTGATAGATTTAATTAGTATTGAAGGAGCGGCATTGTCCACTTTGTTAGTGGTTTTGGTTTTTAATTCTGTCAAATTGTTTTACGTGAAAAACAAGTTTGATATGTATCCTTTTACTTCAAAAACTTTTCCTTTGTTGGTTTTGCTTGTTGTCTTTTATAATTTTTTTATGGGATGGGACTTTGAATTTCATCCTCTTATAAACATCATATTAAAAGGAGCAGTCATTGCCGTTTTATATCTAGTATGCTTATATAAAATGAAAATTTCCGTTGAAATTAATGCTACGATCAATAAGCTAAAATCTCGTTTTCCTTAAGCGGATGATTGCGTTTGAAAAAAAGTGAAAATATAATGTAATTGAATTTGTATATTTACGTCAAACCCTATCAAAATAGAACTGCATGATTGAAGTTATTGAACACAACTTAACAAAGGGAGAACACTTATTAAAGAGCATTTCAAAAGAACAATATAATAATATCAATGTCGCACCTTATTATTCAAGTATTGGAACTCATATCAGGCATGTCATGGATATGTTTCATTGTATATTTGATGGGATTGAGAGCGGAAATATAGACCTTGCTGCTAGAAGAAGGAACAAAGCAGTGGAAGAGCAATTAGATTTGGGCCTCGAGTATATCGCAGCCACAATTGATCAATTACAAGCTATAAACTCAGATATGTTGGGGGAAACGTTTCGTGTTACTGACGATTTGGGAGGAGGAAAGGTTACCATAGAATATACACTTGCTGCAATTTTGAGTCAAGCCCATAGCCATGCTATACATCATTACGCAAGTATTGGATATATTATACATCAATTAGGGATTCAGTTGCCAGATAATGGTTTTGGTTTCAATCCAACAACTCCCAAAAAAGAAATGGTAAAATCTTAGTTGAAAAGAGATTTCAGAACAGTTCTGATTCCATTGGCAACTAAAAATATGGCACAGAAAGCCGCAATAAAACCAATAACACTAAATATATAATTGTTGTCTTTTTTAATGGCAGAAAAACCAATACTAATCATTATTGGAGCCAAAGCAATTAAAGGGATAGCTCCAAAAATATATTTCATTCCTTTTTTCAATAAGTTTTGATCTGTACTCATTTTTTGTAATTTTCGATTACGTTTCTCACATTTCCGTATTTTTCCAGCAATAAGGAAGCTTCTTCATAACTAACCTTTAGACTGTCGACAACCATTCTGTTGGCTCTATCTATTAATTTTGAATTGGAAAGTTTCATATCTACCATTTTATTTCCTTTTACTTTTCCAAGTAAAATCATCGTAGTAGTACTGATCATATTTAGAATGAGTTTTTGAGCAGTTCCCGCTTTCATTCTAGAACTTCCTGTAACAAATTCGGGTCCAACTACAGAAACAATAGGATATTGAGCGGTCAAGTGTAATGGGCTATTTTCATTCATTGTAATACAGCCTGTCACGATATTATTTTCATTTGCAGTTTGTAAAGCACCTAAAACGTAAGGTGTAGTTCCAGATGCAGCAATTCCAATCACTACATCATTAGTAGAAATATCATGCGCTTGTAAATCTAACCATCCTTGCGTTGTATTGTCCTCTGCATTTTCAACCGCTTTCCGAATGGCGGTATCACCACCCGCAATAAGACCAACAACAAGTTCATGAGGCACACCAAAAGTAGGAGGACATTCAGAGGCGTCAAGTATCCCTAGACGACCGCTTGTTCCGGCACCCATATAAAAAACACGACCTCCTTTTTTTAATTTAGGAACAATTTGTTCCACTAAAGCAAGAATTTGCGGTTTAGATTTTTCTACAGCAAAAGCTACTTTTTTGTCCTCGTTGTTGATATGTGTCAGCAAATCTTCTGCCGACATGTTTTCTAGGTTGTTATAGAGAGAACTTTGCTCTGTTGTTTTTGAAAAATCCACTTTTTTGTTTTTTTCAAAAATAGTAAAAGCAACTTAGTTTTGAGGCAATTTCGAATATTGTTATTTTACTTAATTAGTTTGGAAGTTTAAAGTGGCCATTAATTAAATGGAGGTAATGTTATTGCATTTTCATCACTGATGGTGTAATCTATGACTTCCATTTGAGACAATCTAAAGAATCCATAAGGCTTCTTTTCTGGATCTGTTGTGTTGATACAGTTACCTTGAACAGCGGCAGGAGGAGCTGCAAATGGCCCTCCACTAGATACTGCAGCTAATAACTTATTCATATACTCGAAATTAGTTTTTGACGCACTATACAAATAGATCGTAAGCTCTTCGCCGGGTGTAGAACGATCATCTTGCTCAAAGAAATTAGTCTCTTGTCCATCCGAAAAGTTATCATCTCTTGTTCTGTATACATCAATTGCGTAATCAGTAGGATAGCTAAATTGACTGAAATAATAGTTTTCTATTCCTGCAGGATCCAAATAGAAAAATTCTACTTTTATAACTTCAGTTCCAAAGAAATTCTCTGTGGTTTGTTCTATACGATCTATTTTTGGCAATGAAAGTAAAGTTTCTTCAGCTGTAAATTCTTCCCCATTATACGTAACAGTTAGTGTATATGTTTCATCTATTACAGGCACAAATGATGAGGTTGAATAGATACCAGTTGTTCCTTCTTCAATAAAAGGAAAATCAACATTGCTACTATTGGTAATCGTTACAGTAGCACCTGTGGCTATGGGAACCGTCAAATCGTAAAAACCTGCTGTTTCAGTTAGCCGTATAGATTGTTCTGCACCTGTTGTACCTTTCTCCCAGTTTATATTTGCATCTATTACCAAACGTTTAGGTCCTTCCTCTAGCGGTAAATCAATTATATCTTCACAAGATGCAAATAAGAATATGCTGATTGCTAAGTATAAATATTTCATAACAATTAAAATTTAAAATTATAAGTAAAAGAAGGAGTAAACCCAAAGATTGAAGTACGCGTGGCTTCATTCATACCTGTTTCGTCATTTTGACTAAAGTAAATTGAAGCGGCATTTCTTCTTCCATATAAATTATAGATACTAAATACCCATTCGCCTTTCCATTTGCGCGGTTTTTTAGGTTGTGGAGTATAGGTAGCAGAAATATCAAAGTGATGGTAACTAGGCAACTGAAATTCATTTCTCTGACTATAAACAGGAACTTTTAAAGTACTTGTTGATTGCGAATAATCTCCATTTAAATTAGTTTCATATTGACCGTTTGGATAGGTAACAGGTCTTCCTGATTGGTATACAAAATTAGCCCCGGCTTTCCATTTTTTGTTAAAGTAATAACTGGTAGTTATAGAGAGGTCATGTAATTTATTATAAGGAGATTTGTACCAATTACCATTATTGATTCCTGTAGCTCCTTCTGTAGTTCCAACTACTTTTTGTTCTGTGTTAGAGATGGTATAACTAATCCAACCCTTAAAATTTCCTCTGTTCTTTTTTAAAGAAAGCTCTAATCCATAAGATCTAGATTTACCACTTAAAACAATAGTTTCTATTTGATTTTGAGCAATTAAATCAGCACCATCACGGTAATCTAATCTATTCTGTACATCTTTATAATAGACTTCTGTTTCTATTGAGTAATCTCCATCTTTCAAATTTCTAAAATACCCAACAGCATACTGATCTAATATTTGAGGTTCGATGTAGGGGCCACTCGGTGTCCAAACATCCAAAGGTGCTGCTGATACAGTATTTGAAATTAGATGAATGTATTGAAACATTCTATTATAGCTCGCTTTGAAAGCATGCGTTTGGTTAGGAGTGTAGGACATTGATAATCTCGGTTCAAAACCATAAAATGTTTTGATTGTCTCTCCACGATCATAATAGGTAGTTTTATCTAGGTCTCTAACCCCCTCTTCGTAGATACCAAGGTCTTGATTAAAAGCGATGGGCTCATTCTTATAAGAATATATAGGTTGTCCTCCCATTCTAAAAAATGAGCTCACTCTTAAACCATAGTTGATAGAAAATTGATCTGATAAAGATTGTTCTGCCATTGCATAAATAGCAGGTTCTATCGCATATTTTTGATCCAATTTATTCGGGGTGATAGGTGAGTCTGCTTTACTTGGCGTTATTTCACCAGGATGGAAATGGTAATGGATTCCACTCAAACCATAGGAGAGAGAAAAATCATCTGATATATAATGTTTAAAATCGTATTTGATATTTAAATTTTGAATTCCAGAATCCCAATTAAATCCAACAAAATCTAAATTTAGAAAATAATTGTATTCGCTATAGATTAAAGTAAGGTTAGAAAATAATTTATCGCTGAACAAATGATTCCAACGCGTATTGAAAGTTTGGTTACCATATGTGTTTACAAATAAATTTGCGATATTGAATTTATCTCTACCAAAATAACCCGAAAAGTATAATTTATTTTTTTCGTCTAGATCAAAATTTAATTTGGCATTTAAGTCATAGAAATAAATTGTGTTGTCTTTTGTTTCTGGATTTAATTTAAGGAACAAATGTGCATATGATCCACGTCCTGCAATTAAATAAGAACTTTTATTATTCTGTATCGGACCTTCTGCCATCAACCTGCTTGAAATCAATCCTATTCCACCGGTAAAGTGATGTTCTTTTTTGTTTCCGTCTTTTTGATGTACATCTAAAACAGAAGATACACGACCACCATATTTTGCAGGAATTCCTCCCTTGTAAAGTTTGACATCTTTGATTGCGTCTGCATTAAAAATAGAGAAAAAACCGAAAAAGTGAGATGAACTGTAAAGGGTAGCTTCATCTAAAAGAATTAAATTCTGATCTTCCGCACCACCACGTACATTGAATCCTGAAGCACCTTCTCCAGCACTAGTAACTCCCGGTAGCAGTTGAATCGACTTGATGATATCCACTTCTCCTAAAACTACAGGCATTTCTTTGATGGTATTCACCGAAATCTTGTGAACACTCATTTCTGGTTTTTTAAGGTTCATGATACGGTTGTTGCTTTTGACAATAACCTCATCAATTTGTTCACTTGCTGCCTTTAAACTAAAGTTTTCTTTTAGGTTAGAACTAAGAGTGATTTTTTTAGTAATTGTTTGATACCCCAAGTAACTAATTTCTAGGTTGTATTCACCTTTAGGAAGTGTGATTGAGTAAAAACCATAGCCATTGGTAACGGTACCTCTTTGTTGATCAGGAAAAATAACGTTTACCCCGATAAGAGTTTCTCCACTGCTTTCTTCTGATACGATCCCACTCAAAGTGTAGTTTTCCTGTGCATAACTAAAACTTGAAATAAGAGTTATGAGGAATAATAGGATTTTTTTATTCATAGTTGTTTAGTGTAAAATCAATAATGTTAAACAAAAGTACAGTTTTCTTTGAATTAAACGATGTTTTCTAATATGTTATTTGTCTATACAAGTATTTAAATTACTTATAATTGCAATTAAGTTAGAAATTAAAAAAACGCATTTTTAGGAGCAAATATAGTAGGTTTTCTTATTTGAGATAGCCAATTCGTCTTTTTTAACATTAGGTTAATGTTGATACTATTTATGAGAATTTAATTAAAAATGTATCTTCGAATTTCAATTAGAGATAATAATGAAAAAATACAAAGTACAAAGAGTAGAAAATAACGCTGTTAAAATTTCAGGAAAGAGTGATTCAATATTTTGGAATAAGGCGGAAGCTTTGACGGACTTTTCTTCACCTTGGAGTTCGCAGGAGCTTGCAAAAATTTCTTTCAAGGCTCTTTATGATGATGAGAAGTTTTATTTTAGTTTTTCTGTGCATGATTCAGAAGTTCATATAGATACTTCAGGTGATGGTATTGAGAATATTGGGAACTCCGATAGGGTAGAGCTTTTTTTTAGAAAAAATAAAGATTTAAATCCCTATTACTGTCTTGAAATTGATCCTTCTGTTCGAATTATGGATTTTATAGCAAAACCAAATAAAGATTTTGATTTCTTATGGAATTGGCCAAAAGAAGATATTATTGTTAAGTCAGATATTCAAGATCATCTTTTTGTGGTAGAAGGATCTATTTCCCTAAAGAGTATGAAATCTTTTGGTTTGATTCAAGACAATAAAATTGAAGCGGGAATTTTCCGTGCGAAGTATAATTTAGAACAAAATAAAGAATACCATCCTACTTGGATAACTTGGGTGAATCCTCAAACAGAGGAGCCTAATTTCCATATTTCTAGTTCCTTTGGTATTTTAGAACTAGCGCAGCTACAATAGATATTGTTCGTAATTTTCTGAGTTGATAATATCAATGGGTAATAAAGTTTCCATTGGATATGATGTACCAAACAATAGCAATTCGGCCAACTGACTTAAACCCAAAAAAGTTTGTTGTTGTGGGTTTTGATGGATTAAAAAATCGATAGCATCAGATTTTAATAAGCTTGTGTTTTCTTGAATCAAGTCGTAACCAACTACGTTTAATTTACCTCTGTTTTCTTGATTTATTTTTCCTGCAATATGGGTTTTAGAGGTGGTAACAAAAACACCTTTTGCCGAGTATTTTTCTGTGAATTCTAAAAGTTTTTGAGAGGAAATTGAAGTATTGTTATAGTTACTTTGATAGGTAATAATAGAAAAATTATCTAAACTATGATCTGAGAAAAATTCTCGAAAGCCTTTTTCTTTTGCTTGCATGTGTGTTGCATTGTCAAGATCTTGATCTATATGGGCAATAACAAGTGTTCCTTCCTTTAGCAAAGTGTCAAATAGTTTTGCCGCAATTCTTCCACTTTTATAAAGATCTTGACCAATAAACCTAACACTTTCTTTGGATTTTATGGTATTGTTGAATGTGGATAGTAAAATTTCATTTTCTTTACATAATTCAGCTATTTGCAAAGCTTCTTTATTGAAAAGAGGAACCATAAGAATAGCATCTGGTTTGCTTTCAATTACTTTGGTTGTTATGGCGATAAAATTTTGGGTAGAATGAGAGGCGTATTTTGTTGTCTCTATAGCAATCCCAAAATTTTGGAATTTTTCTTTGACTTGTTTTACTGCAATCAAACAGGGTGACCAAAACGAGTCTTCTTTGACATCCGGGATGATAAGAGATAATCTGTAGGTTTTATTGCTTTTAAGAGTTTTGGCTATAGGGTTTGGTTTGTATTCTATTTGATCTAAAATAGCATTTACTTTTTTTAGTGCATCTTCCGAAACTCTCCCGCGCTTATGTAATACTCTGTCGACCGTACCTTTTGACACGCCTGCCAGTTCAGCAATGTCTCTAATAGTGTATTTTTTTATCATGATACAAATATAACAATTTTTTAAGATTGTTCTCGAGCACACGTTTTTACTGTGCTCGAGAACACAAGTACCGTGTTTTCGAACACATATCTATGTGTGCTCGAGCACATTTTTTGTGTTTTTTCTTTTTTTATCAAATGATATTCTCTAGTTTTGTATCAGGAAAACAAAATATTTTATTCTTAAAGCTCTGAAAAAGAGTAGTTCAATTGATTTTAGTTATGAGTAGAAACAAACCAATATTAGTGATTTTAGCCGCCGGAATGGGAAGTAGGTATGGTGGATTAAAGCAAATAGATTCTTTTACACCACAGGGGGATACCATAATTGATTTTTCAATTTATGATGCATTAGAGGCGGGTTTTGGTAAATTTGTGTTTATCATTAGAAAAAGTTTTGAGAAGGAGTTTAAAGAAATATTCAATCAAAAGCTAGATGGCAAGGCTGAAGTTGTTTATGTGTATCAAGAATTAGATAGTGTTCCTTCTAAGTTTATCAATCCCGAAAGAACAAAACCATGGGGAACGGGGCATGCTTTGTTGATGACGAAAGATGTTATTGATACAAATTTTTCGATTATAAATGCCGATGACTTTTACGGTAAACAAGCATTTAAAATTATGGCTAGGGCTCTGCAGGAAATAAAAGAAGATTCCTATAATTTTAATATGATAGCTTATTCTTTAAAGAATACGGTATCGGATTATGGTTTTGTTTCCAGAGGAGAGTGTCAAGTAGATGATAATGGGTTTTTATTAGATGTTACCGAAAGAACTCATATTGAAAAAATAAATGGATCTCTTAAGAGAAAGAATTCAAATGGTAATTTTATAGATATAGATGAGAATGCTACGGTTTCCATGAACTTTTGGGGTTTTACTCCGAAATGTTTTGATTTTGGAAGTCAATTATTTGAACAATTTTTAGAAGACAATACAGAAAACCTAAAAGCTGAATTTTTCCTACCCTCTGTTGTCAATGAAATTTTAAAGTCAGGTAAAGCGAAAGTCGAAGTTTTAAAATCAGATGCCCAATGGTTTGGAGTCACTTATAAAGAAGACAAAGCGATTGTGCAAGAGGCAGTGTCCAAATTAAAATCAGAAAAGGAATATCCAGTAAATTTATGGTAATATGCTAACAGAAAAACTTAAAAAGGTATTTGAACAGTTTGATCAGTCTTCTAATTTTCAGTCTTATAAAGAATTAGCTTCAGGTCATATAAACGACACGTATTTTATAGAAACCGATGGAAGTCCTTTTTATGTACTACAAAGAATAAACCATGGAGTCTTCCATGATGTTCCAGGACTCATTGAGAACAAAGTAGCTGTCAGTGATCACATTCGAAAGAAACTTATATCCCTAGGAAAAAATGAAAATAATGTTTTAAGTTTTATCAAGACTAAAACAGGCGCTTCTTACTATAAAGGAGACGAAGGGAATTATTGGAACCTGATGGTTTTTATTGAGAACAGTGTTACCCATGAAATAGTTACGGCTGAAGAGATTGCTTTTGAAGGCGGGAAACTGTTTGGAGAGTTTTTAGAAATGACCAATGATTTTGATGCCTCAACTTTGTGTGAAGTAATTCCCAAATTTCATGACATGTCTTTTAGGTATTCTCAATTTTATGATTCCTTAAAACAAGCATCTGATGAAAGGCTATTAAAGGCTTCTGTTTATATAGATTTAGTAAATCAAATGAAGGAAGAAATGCACATTCTGCAAAACTTGAAAGAATCTGGTGCTATAAAAATTAGGGTAACACATAATGACACTAAAATTTCCAATGCTCTTTTTGATAAGAATAATAAAGGCTTGTGTGTCATTGATACGGATACGGTAATGCCTGGTATTGTTCATTATGATTTTGGAGATGCGATTAGAACCATTTGTAATAGGGCGGCCGAGGATGAGAAGAACTTGGGTTTGGTGAAATTTAATAGCGCTTTTTATAAGGCCTATAAAAAGGGTTTTTTAGAGAAAATCGGAACTGCCATTTCAGAAATAGAATCAAAATATTTGATAACAGGTGCAAAATCCATGATTTTTATTATGGCTATACGCTTTCTAACAGATTTTTTGAATGGAGATATTTATTACAAAACTTCCTATGGAGAACATAATTTAGATCGATCAAAAAATCAATTTAAATTATTAGAAAGTTTAAATAATCAAATTAGCGAACTATAAATTTTTTAGAAATGAACTCGAAAAACAACAATCTAATCCCGATAATAATTATTGCAGCTGTGTTTTTTATTTTTGGTTTTGTAACTTGGATCAATGGTGCGTTGATACCCTTTATGAAAACAATTAATGAATTGACTGAGGCACAGTCTTATTTGGTTGCATCAGCGTCCTATGTGTCTTTTGTAATAATGGCAATTCCGGCATCATTTGTAATTGAAAAAGTTGGCTATAAAAACGGAATGTCATTAGGTTTATTAATAATGTCTCTTGGTGCGTTGATATTTATTCCCGCAGCAGATTCTAGAACATATACGCTTTTTTTGACGGGAATTTTTGTTCAAGGAATTGGAATGACTTTACTGCAAAGTGCAGCAAATCCATATATAACTATTCTTGGCCCGATAGAAAGTGGAGCAAAGCGAATAGCAATAATGGGAATTGCCAACAAAGTTGCTGGGTCCTTAGGCTCTCTTATTTTTGGAGCATTGTTATTATCTGGAATAGATGAGGTAAAATTGCAATTGAATACAGCAAGCATTCAGGAGAAAAATGTGTTACTAGATGAAATGGCGAATAGTGTTGTTTTACCGTATGTAGCTATGGCATTGGTTCTATTTATACTAAGTTTTTTTATTAGAAAAGCCCCATTACCAAATGTGGAGGTTTCAGAAGATGTTACTGAAGAGGTGGATACTAAAAAAACGAGTGTCTTTCAATTCCCACATTTATGGCTGGGTGTTTTGACGTTATTTGTATATGTTGGTGCAGAAGTAGTAGCGGGTGATACTATCATAGCTTATGGCATATCACTTGGGTTTCCGGCTTCGGAGGCAAATTTTTTTACGACAATTACTTTATTAGCGATGGTACTTACCTACGGTATAGGAGCTATTTTAATTCCTAAATATTTGAAACAAGGAACAGCTTTAAAGATAAGTGCACTTTTAGGGATTATTTTTAGTATCTCTATTATGTCAACAACAGGATTTACATCTGTACTGTTTGTGGCAGCCTTGGGGATTGCTAATGCTTTAGTGTGGCCAGCGTTATGGCCCCTAACATTAAAAGGTTTAGGGAGATTTACTAAAACAGGTAGTGCCTTATTAATTATGGCTATTTCTGGAGGAGCTGTAATTCCTCCTTTGTATGGACGTTTAGTAGATTCGAACAAAGAGGAATTAATATTAAATGGTATGGGAGATTCAGAGGCGGTATCGATAGCGGTAACTGAAAGTTATTGGATTTTATTACCATGTTATTGCATTATTTTATTTTTTGCAATGTATGGTCATAAGTTAAAATCATGGGCACCTAAACTTTAATTAAAAAAAAGAATAATTTAAATTATCAGTATATGTTGAAAAGTATCACAGACAATGCGACGGGATTCGAAAAAAGATTCGAAAATATTGGAACAGAAGTTTTTGAAGATTCAAAAAGTGCTTCAAAAGCTGTTGCTAGAGAAATTTCTAATTTGATTTTAGAAAAGCAGAAAGAAAAAAAATACTGTTTATTAGGTTTGGCAACAGGTTCTAGTCCGAAAGGATTGTATACAGAGCTAGTACGTTTGCATAAAGAAGAAGGATTGAGTTTTAAAAATGTGGTTAGTTTTAATTTGGATGAATATTATCCTATGGAGCCCGATTCGGTACATAGTTATGTTCGTTTTATGAAAGAACTTCTTTTCAATCATATAGATATCAAACCGGAAAATTGTTATGTCCCAAATGGGACACTAACGAAGCAAGAAATTTCGGATTATTGCAAAGAATACGAGACTAAGATTGAAGCCTTAGGTGGAATTGATTTGCAAATATTAGGCATTGGTGGTAATGGACATGTTGGGTTTAATGAGTCTGGGGCATTACAGAGTTCTAAAACGAGATTGGTAGCTTTAGATCATATGACAAGAGTTGCAGCCAGTGCTGAGTTTTTAGGATTGTCAAATACGCCTAGAACAGCAATTACTTTAGGTGTAAAAAAAATCATGGAAGCAAAAAGAGTCATTCTTTTGGCTTGGGGTGAATTGAAATCAAATGTTATTAAATCCGCTGTTGAAGGAGAAGTGACAAGTAAGATCCCTGCCTCTTATTTGCAAGAACATGACAATGCTACTTTTGTATTAGATAAAGAGGCATCTTCCAAATTATTAAGAATCAAAAAACCATGGTTGGTTGAACAAGTGAATTGGAGTGAAGATATGATTCGTAAAGCGGTTATTGGTCTTGCCATGGAGTTAAAAAAGCCAATTCTGATGCTTACAGATGATGATTATATCGAAAATGGAATGAGTGACTTGTTGGCTTCTGAAGGAAAGGCATATGATATCAATATAGAAGTATTTAACAAACTTCAGAATACAATTAGCGGATGGCCTGGAGGAAAGCCAAATGCAGATGATTCAAATAGACCCGAAAGAGCTCAACCAGAAAAGAAAAGAGTATTGATATTTAGCCCACACCCCGACGATGATATCATTAGTATGGGAGGGACATTTAAAAGATTACAGGAGCAAGGACATGAGGTTCATGTTGCCTATCAAACTTCAGGAAATATTGCAGTAGCTGATGATGAAGCACTTAGATTTGCAAACTTTGTGACAGATTATAATAGTCATTTTCATATAGAAAGTCCTGAAGCGTCTAGTATTTTTAAAGAAGCGAAAAACTTTTTAAAACATAAAAAGGGAAGTGATATTGATAGTTCAACAGTACGTCATATCAAGGGATTGATACGTAAAGGAGAAGCAAGAGCAACTAGCTATTTTGTAGGTTTAAATGATGAGCAAATTCATTTTATGAATTTGCCTTTTTATGAAACAGGTACGATTGAAAAAAATCCTGTAGGCCCTGCGGATATAAAATTAACAATGGATTTGATAGAAAAAATTAAACCACATCAAATATATGCGGCGGGAGATTTAGCAGATCCACATGGGACTCATAAGGTGTGTTTGGATGCAATTTTTGAAGCCGTTAAAAACGTAAAGGAAAAATCATTCATGAAGGATTGTTGGGTTTGGCTATATAGAGGAGCCTGGCAAGAATGGGGAATAGACGAGATAGAAATGGCCGTTCCAATGGGACCAGATCAAGTATTAGAAAAACGTTATGGAATATTTAAACACCAATCTCAAAAGGATGGAGTGGTCTTTCAGGGAAGTGATAGTAGAGAGTTTTGGCAACGAGCTGAAGATAGAAATAAAGAAACGGCAGACTTATATAGTTTATTAGGTCTTGCAAGATATGCTGCCATGGAGGCATTTGTCAGATGGCATTATTGATAGTTTAGTGTTTTAAACTGTAAAGCCATTGCAATTATGTTGTAATGGCTTTTTTATTTTTATAAATCTATATCAATTAAATTACCTAATAATTAAGTTTTTTTTCTCATACTTAAAGAGCAACAAGTTAGGATCGTTTGTTTTTCTATGAGATCTTATTCGTTTTGTACTATACTTTGAATAGAAAAAAGAAAGAAATGAAATTGGAGATAAAAGTTGAGTAGTGGATGGAAAGGTTTTTTTTGACTCGGATTCAAAATCATCTAGAATTCAACTTTATAACATTGGGAAGAATGATCAATAGCATAAAATTTGTTCGGATTTTTACTAAAATAGACTAAACAGATTCCTTTTTGTGTTATAAATGACAATGGATCTAACGTAACTTTGAATTATATTAATTAAACGAAATATAAAATGAAAAAATTAGCAATCCTTTTGGTAATGTTATTAGCAACAGTAAATAGTTTTGGACAAGAAAAAAATGAGTGGGAAGCTTTACGTGAAAAAAAGTCTGAAAAATTTGCAGAATTGGCAGCAAAGGAATTTGAGTTGACAAAAGGACAAGAAAAAGAATTGTATGAAAGGAAATTAGAGCATTTTAAGGAGCAAGAAACTATAAAAAAAACAAATAAAGCAGGGGAAAGAATTGACCAAAGATCAAAAGAAAAAGCCGAATAGAAGTTTCGGAGCTTACTTTAGTAAATTAACAGGGAAGAGCTACGAGAACTTGAAACCTTTTTATGTAAAGGCCAACCAAGAGATGAAAAGAATCAAATAAATAAGCTTGTAAGGGTTGACGGGATATTGGTATACCTACAAAAAATGTTACAATTTTAGGCAGCTCGTTTATTTTTAGGATTTTTTAATTTTGTCTCCATTTCTAAAGGAGTTAAATAATTTAAATATTGATGTATCCTTTTGTTATTATACCACTGTATATATGTATCAATCTGTTTGGTATACCTACAAAAAATGTTACAATTTTAGGCAGCTCGTTTATTTTTAGGATTTTTTAATTTTGTCTCCATTTCTAAAGGAGTTAAATAATTTAAATATTGATGTATTCTTTTGTTATTATACCACTGTATATAT